>ERZ1023420.9-NODE-9-length-196949-cov-38.238971_pt1 | contig 196949 bp, 160 predicted proteins | sample MGYA00380512_ERZ1023420 | MGnify/ENA primary metagenome ERZ1023420 (study PRJEB33173, sample SAMEA4830390) | metagenome | study: EMG produced TPA metagenomics assembly of the PRJEB25223 data set... | reverse complement strand
TGAATTCAACGAAAGTGTTTTTATTTCCTTCCCACTATTTGGGGTCAGTTCATAATTCTCCTAAGGTTTGTTTATTTATGTGTGTATAGTTATTTTTCAAAAAATAGTAATGGGCTTTTATATAATAATTAAGGCTGAGACAATTTTTAATTGTCTCAGCCTTAAGATTATCTATATGAAACTAAACATCTAGTATTTATTTAACTGTACCAGCGTCTTTATCATGCACACCATGACGATAGAAATCGATGTATTGTGGGTCTAATGGTTTTTTACCACGAATGATATCTGAAGCTCTTTCTGCCATCATTAATACTGGTGAATGGATATTACCATTTGTCGTACGTGGCATTACCGAAGCATCTACCACTCGTAAATTCTCCATACCATGAACTTTGAATGTCTCTGGATCTACAACAGACATTTCATCTGAAGCAGGCCCCATTCTACAACTACATGATGGGTGGAGAGCAGTTTCGCCATCACGTTTAACCCATTCTATAATCTCTTCATCTGTTTGTACTTCAGGTCCTGGTGAAATTTCTCCACCATTGAAAGGATCTAATGCTTTTTGTTTTAAAATATTTCTAGCTACTTTAATTGCTTCAACCCACTCGCGTTTATCTTCTTCAGTAGATAAGTAGTTGAACACGAATTCTGGTTTTTCAAATGGGTCTTTTGATTTAATCTTCAAGTGACCACGAGAATTTGAGTACATAGGTCCAACATGCACTTGGTAACCATGTGCAGCTGGTGCTTTTGTACCATCATATCTTACTGCGATTGGCAAGAAGTGGAACATTAAGTTTGGATAATCTACGTCATCATTTGAACGAACAAAGCCGCCACCTTCAAAATGGTTAGATGCAGCTGCACCTTTACGTCCTAAGATCCATTGTAAACCAATAAATGGCATCTTCAATTTATTTAAACTTGGTTGCATTGATACTGGTTGTTTACATGCATGTTGCACATAAACTTCTAAATGGTCTTCAAAGTTTTCACCAACACCCGGTAAGTGAATACGAGGTTCAATTCCTAGTGAACGTAAGTGTTCAGAATCACCGATACCTGATAATTGTAATAATTGTGGTGAGTTAATTGCACCACCAGATAATATAACTTCTTTCGCACTTACTGTATGCTCTTTACCATTTTTCTTAAATGTTACACCAGTAACTTTATTTCCTTCAAAGTTTAGTTTTGTAACAAAAGCACGAGTTTGTACTTCTAAGTTTTTACGTTTCATCGCTGGATGTAAATATGCTCTAGAAGCTGATACACGACGACCATTATGTACTTGACTGTCAAATGGTCCAAAACCTTCTTGACGGAAACCATTCACATCTGGTGTTTTATTATAACCTGCCTCTACGCCTGCATCGAAAAATGCTTGGAATAATGGGTTATCAGCAGGACCACGTCTTAACTTAATTGGTCCATGATGTCCACGATAAGGATCACCTTTCTTAGAACCAAATGTTGTTTCTAGTCGTTTAAAATACGGTAAACAATGCGCATAATCCCATGACTCCATACCTTCAGGTTTAGCCCATTTTTCATAATCCATAGGATTACCTCTTTGATAAATCATGCCGTTAATTGAACTTGATCCACCTAAAACTTTACCACGTGCATGTCCAACCTTACGACCATCCATATGTGGTTCTGGTGTCGTTTCATAAATCCAATCATATAATTTATTACCAGCTGGGTACATTAAAGCTGCTGGCATTTGTATTAATAAGTCCCATGGATAGTCACTACGTCCAGCTTCTAATACAAGTACATTATTTGATACGTCCTCACTTAATCGGCCACCTAGTACTGAACCAGCACTACCGCCACCGATGATTATATAGTCATATGATTCTTTCATTGCTATACCGCCTCCTGAATTTATTTAATGTTATTTAGCCTTCTTTATTTATTTATAATTATGCTTTACCGAACCAATTGACTGGCTCTGGGTTAGTATTACGCAAAATGTGCTTTTCTTCTTGATACTCAGCTAATCCTGCTTTACCAAGCTCTCTACCGATACCTGATTGTTTATATCCACCCCATGGTGCTTGTGCGAAGTATGGATGGAAATCGTTAATCCAAACAGTACCCATTTTTAATTTATTTGCTATACGTTGTGCTTTTCCAACATCATTTGTAAACACACCGCCTGCTAATCCATAAATTGAATCGTTAGCAAGTTTAATTGCTTCTGCCTCAGTTGTGAAACTTTCAATCGTTACCACAGGGCCAAACACTTCTTCTTGTACAATACGCATTGATGTATCACAGTCTGTAATAACTGTTGGTTCAAAGAAGAAACCATCTTGTAAATCTTCACGCTCAGGGCGTTTACCACCAATTGCGATCGTTGCATTCTCAGATTTAGCAACTTCCATGTAGTTTTCAATTTTTTCACGGTGTTCAGCTGAGATGACTGGTCCCATTTCTGTATCTTCATCAAAACCGTTACCTAATTTAATATTTTTTATTCTTTCTATAAGTGCTGCTTCAAATTTTTCTTTAATATCGTTATGCACGATAATTCTTGCCCCTGCAGAACAAACTTGACCTGCATGGAAAAATCCACCATTCAATGCTTGATCTACTGCTAAATCAAAATCAGCATCATCAAATATAATATTTGGATTTTTACCGCCTAATTCTAAAGCAATATTTGTTACGTGATCTGCCGCATTTTTCATAATATGTTTACCTGTTTGAATACCACCAGTAAATGATACTAGGTCCACTTCTTTATGCGCTGACAGTGGCTCACCTACTTCTGAGCCTTTACCTAGTACAAGGTTAATAACACCTTGTGGGAAGCCTACTTCTTCCATCAATTCAAATACACGAATAGTTGTTAACGGAGTAATTTCACTCGGCTTCATGACTAATGAACACCCTGAAGCTAATGCAGGTGCTATTTTCCATGATGCTTGGAGTAAAGGATAATTCCATGGAGTAATTTGTGTAACAACACCAATTGGTTCTTTGATAACTTTACTCTCTGTATTTGGAATTGGTGAATCTATAATTTCACCGCCATCTTTGTCTGCAAGTCCAGCAAAGAAATTAAATACATTAGCAATATCGTCCATGTCAGCATAAGATTCTTCTAACGTTTTACCAGTGTCTAATGTTTCAAGTTTAGCTAATTCTTCACGATGTTTAACGATTAAGTCAGAGATTGCTCTCACTTTCTTACCGCGATTTTCACTTGTTTCGTTAGCCCATTCGCCATCTTCAAATACGCGTCTAGCTGCCAATATTGCACGCTCGCTATCATCGGCTGTTCCTTCTGCAACTTCAAAAATCACTTCTTGATTAAATGGATTAATAATTTTTCTTGTTTCTTTATTTGAGCTTTCAACCCACTCACCATCAATAAATTGACGACGAGATAAATTTTTTACAAGTTCCATTAAAATTACCTCCGTTAAGTTTGTTAAATTTTTATTTAACGAATTTTATAAAGTTTATGTTAGCATAGTAATTGAAAGGGTGTCAAACGAGTTCAAATATTACACACTCATTTTCAATTATGATTAGGTATTTATATTACTTAGATTAATTGACCTTCCTTAGTTTGAACTTAAAAAATTTAATCGGAGGTGTACACATTGGTACATTCTAATAACCCTGAAAATCAATTAGATACGGCCAAAGATATTGTTATCAATGCAATTGGTGAAACAATGGATTTATATGGTATCAATAGAAGTGTCGGAAATTTATTCGGTACTATGCTTTTTGAAGATAGTATGACGTTGGACGAAATGCGAGAACAATTACAAATGAGTAAGCCGAGTATGAGCGCTGGCGTTAAAAGACTCCAAGAATTTGATATCGTAAAACAACAATTCACTCGCGGAAGTAGAAAACAGCATTTCATCGCCGAGAAAGATTTCTTTAATTTCTTCAGAAATTTCTTTACTCGAAAATGGAGAAGAGAGATTGTCATTAATGCTGAAGCTGTCCATGATTCAGTTGCTATTTTAGATAAAATCATTAGTGATACAAACGTCGATGAGGCTACTAAGAGTGAAGCACTTGAAACAAAACAGCAACTCGTTGGTACATTGCCTTATTATGAATGGTTAGATCAATTAAGTGACGCACTTGAAAGTGGCGAAATCTTCAAATACTTCCCTATGCCAGAAGAAACGCACAAAGAAGAATAAGTTTTCGTATTTATAAAAATAATTACATTACTTATTCTGTTAATGATTCGCCTTCATTCTTGTCCTATATACTTAATTTAACTTTGTTCGATAATATGTGGTGTTTCATTCTCATTTAATTAATAAAGCCTAAAAAATAGCTGCCGACTTACTGTCGGCAGCTATTTTGCGCTTTATAAATTGTCGTCTTCTTTTTTCTCTCTTACTTGTGTAATTCTTAATGAACGGCGTTCTACTTCTCTATATTTATCGGCACGATGTTCCAATTTGAGTCGATCTTCTGACAATGTCCTTAAGAAGGAAATCATCATCATTACAAACACAATAAGTACTGGTACACTCGCTAATACAGAAGCTGTCTTCAATACATCTAATGCACGTTCACCACCAACTAACATTAATGCAAATGGTAACAAGCATAGTGCAAATGCCCAATATAAACGATTTGCTTTTAATGGTTCACCAATCACCTTTTTCTGTGATGCTGCAGCTAAAATATAGGAACCAGAGTCAAATGTTGTTGCTAAGAATAAAATTGCTGAAATTAAGAATAATACAATAACTAAATTAGGAAACGGTAAATGATGTAACACTTCAATAATTGTTGCTTCAGTTGTATGCGAGTTTAAGAATTCAATCACATTGAATTGACCACTTATTTGTAAATATACTGCATAGTTTCCAAAGATACCAAAGAATAACATACAGCCCAATGTACCGTATACTAACGTTCCTAAAACAAGTTCTTTTAATGTACGACCTTTTGATATACGTGCAATAAACAATCCAATAAATGGTGCATAAACTATCCACCATGCCCAATAAAATATCGTCCATTTTTGAGGGAACATTGTTTCTTCACGTCCCCCTATACCGCCGAACGGTTCAATCCATGTTGCCATTTGGAAAAAGTTTTTAAACATATTTCCCATACTAGTGATAGTTGTTTCCATTATGAATACAGTAGGGCCTACAACTAATACAAATCCGAGTAATATAAATGATAATATTACGTTTCCATCACTTAAAACTTTAATACCTTTTTTCAATCCTGAATATGAACTATAAGCAAATATTGCTGTAATAACTAACAAAATAATGCTCTTCATAAGCATATTATCTCCATCTATACCTGTAAGACGCTCTATTCCTGCTGTAATCATAGGCACACCTAATGCTAATGATGTAGCTGCTCCGCCTAACAAGCCGAAAATAAAGATAATATCAACTATTTTTCCGACAATACCATCTGTTTGTCCTTTTAATATAGGACGTAATGTCTGGCTAATTTTATAGACTGGCTTGTTTTTCACAAATACAAGATAACCAATACAAAGTGCCGGTAATACAAATGTTGCCCATGCAATTGGTCCCCAGTGGAACATACCATACATAGTTGCATAATTAAGCGCACTATCTGTCATCCCTTTACCACCATGTGGAGGGTCTTGATAATAAAATGCCCATTCAATTATACCCCAGTATAAAATATCAGAAGCAATACCTGCACAAAACAGCATTGCTGCCCAACTAAAATTATTGAACTCAGGTTTATCTGTTGCTTTACCTAGAGTTACGTTTCCATATTTACCAAAAGCTATGTATAATACAAAAATCAATGTTGCTAAACCAATTAGTAAATATATAGAACCTATTGAACTAGAAACAGCATCGTTCATTTTAGTAATAATATCTTGACTTGCTTTTGGAAAGACCATCATAGGAATTACTGCAATAAGTAAAATTATCGATGATCCTATAAAGGTCGTCCAATCCATGACTTTATTCTTTTCCATTTTTGAACACCCCTAAATTTAGATTTCTTAACTATGTATAAGTTGCTAAAATAAATAAACATTAGCAAAACAAAATATTAATTCACAAACATGAGCCTAACGAACTTTAAATAATAATGCAAATTACATTCAAAAATCCCATCATCAAAATATGAATAATTATATAAAATGAACATTTAACTATCATATGAAAATTGCCACAATCACAGTGTTAAGTTTAAATTTAACGTAATTAATAAATCTTACAACTTTTATAATTGGATATTTATGCTTAAAAATTGCATAAATATTTGTTTTATTTTTTCGTCAAAATTCAAAAAATTAAGATTAATTATTATTAGCATTTTAAAATATCAATTTCTAAAGTGTATAATTTTTTGAAATTTTTTTAAGTAAAATGAGTGCCATTATTGTCAATAAAATATATATTTTTAATGTTCTAATTATCTAAACTCACTTTTACGCGTAAATATTTTATAATAAGATAAGAGACTTTTTAGTCGAATTGAATGAAGGAGTACTGTAAATGAAAAAATCACAAATTGTTACTTACTGGGATAAGCGAGCTGTCTCTTTTGGCGAAAATAAACAAGCAGAATTAGAGAGTCAACATGCATTAACCTGGATTGACGAAATCAATCAAATTGTCCCTATACATGAAGGAATGAAAATATTAGATATCGGTACTGGTGCTGGATTTTTAGCAATCTTATGCACTCAACACGGTGGAACAGTTACTGGTATAGATCTTTCACCAGAAATGATAGAACATGCTAAAGCAAATGCACAACACTTCAAACAAAATCTAGATTTTAGAATTATGGATGCTGAAAATCTAGACTTTGAAGATGAAACATTTGATATCGTTATCTCAAGAAACGTAACTTGGCTCCTACCAAATACAAGCGTTGCTTATAAAGAGTGGTTACGCGTATTAAAACCACAGGGTAAGCTGATAAATATTGATGCTGATTATGGTAAAGATTCATTTGAATCCTATAAAGCGATCGGATCAAATCATGCTCATGACACACTTGACAAGGACATGCTAGCAGAAAGCGAAGCTATTAAGCAGAGTATCCCAATTAATCATCACTCCCGACCACAATATGATATTCAAATACTTAAAGAATTAGGTTTTAATCATATACATCTTGATGAAGGAGTATATCACCGCATTTATAATAAAAAGGACGCTTTCTATAATCCAACGCCTATATTTTTAATATCTGTTACAAAATAGATGCGATTATTATTACGTATTTTTTATAATAGATAGAATTTTTATTATATTTTGTTATACAAGGTGCCTACAACTTGCGTTTCAGACAGTTTTTTATCATACTAATAATTGAATAAAGTAAAAGGAGTGGTAAGAATGAATAAAGAACAATTTGACAAAGTAAAAAATGGTAAAGGATTCATTGCAGCATTAGACCAAAGTGGTGGTAGTACACCTAAAGCGCTAAGTGACTATGGTGTTACTGAAGATCAATACAATAGTGAAGACGAAATGTTCAAACTCGTTCATGACATGCGTACACGTATTGTTTCATCACCTTCATTTAGTTCTGATAAAATTGTCGGTGCAATCCTTTTCGAACAAACAATGGATCGTGAAGTAGAAGGTAAACATACTGGTGACTACCTTGCAGATAAAGGTATCGTACCATTCTTAAAAATAGATAAAGGTTTAGATGAACAAAAAGATGGCGTTCAATTGATGAAACCAATGCCTGAATTAGACGATTTATTAAGCCGTGCAAACGAACATAAAATTTTCGGAACTAAAATGCGTTCTAATATCTTAGAACTTAATAAAGATGGTATTGATTTAGTAGTTAAACAACAATTTGAAGTAGCTAAGCAAATCATCGCTGCAGGTTTAGTACCTATAATTGAACCTGAAGTTAATATTAATGCTGAAAACAAAGAAGAAATCGAAGCTTACTTAACTGATTCTATATTAGAAGAATTAAATAAATTAAATGATGATCAATTAGTAATGCTCAAAGTAACTATCCCTACTAAAGCAGATCAATATCAATCACTTATTAATCATCCAAACGTTGTTCGTGTCGTTGCATTATCTGGTGGTTATAGTAGAGAACATGCAAATGAAGTACTTAAACAAAATAAAGACCTAATCGCAAGTTTCTCTCGTGCACTTATCAATGATTTAAATGTAAATCAATCAGATGAAGAGTTCGATAGAATCTTAGGCGAAACAGTTGAATCTATCTATGATGCTTCTGTTAATAAAAACTAAGTATTCTTTCCATAGTTTCGTATTACGTATCGCTATAAAAATTAAATAATTAAGCTTTCTGAGGCTGGGACATTATATTTGTGTCCTAGCCTCAATTTTATTCCACTAATACCAGACAATCATTGTATCAATTTCTAAATGGACTAGCCAATACTGAAAACTATCTATATACTAATATTAATTTATAAAATAACTTTATTTAAAAACAGGGAGCATACTTAATGAAAAATCATTTACATAGATGGGTTATTGAAGCACTAAGTTTTATGGGACTTGGCTTATTTGGTTCATTGATAATTGGACTTATTTTAGAAACATTAGGCAGCCAAACTTTGATACCGCAACTCAATTTATCTTTTTTATCTGAAATAGGTAAGGTAGCTATGTCCGTAACAGGAGCCGCAATTGGCGTTGCTATAGCTTATGGCCTAGGTGCTAAACCTCTAGTTATTTTTTCTTGCGTTATCGTTGGGACGCTTGGTTATGACACATTTGGTGGTGGTGCTGTAGGTGCATATATCGCAACACTTATTGTCGTTGAATTAAGCAGACTTTATGCTAGTAAGACAAAAATAGATATCATCATCACGCCTTTACTTACCATTGTAATTGGTGGTGCAATAGCCAAACTATTTGGTCCAGCTTTGAATCAATTCATGACTGGCTTAGGTAAAGTGATTATCGTTGGAACAGAACAACAACCATTGATTATGGGCATAGTCGTGTCCGTTATATTTGGCCTAGCATTAACAGCACCTATTTCTAGCGCGGCCCTTGCTTTGATGCTTGATTTAAGTGGATTAGCTGCCGGAGCGGCCACTATTGGCTGTGCTTCACAAATGGTGGGATTTGCAGTGAATAGTTATAAAGATAATGGATGGAGCGGCTTACTTTCGATTGGTATTGGAACGAGCATGTTACAAGTTCCAAATATTATTAAAAATCCAATGATTCTCTTGCCTCCAACGCTTGCAAGTGCAATTGTTGCCCCAATTATGACAACATTATTCCCGATGTCGAATAATCCTGCAGGTGCAGGCATGGGTACAAGTGGCTTCATAGGTCAAATTATGACGATTAATACGATGGGCGGTTCGATTCAAACTTGGTTACTGATAGCTATATTCCATATTTTGCTACCCTCATGTTTTAGTTTTATGTTATATAAATTTTTCTTAAATAAACAGTGGATTAAACCAGGAGATCAACGTATCAATGTAGTTAGTTAAAGATGTGATATATTCGACAGATTATAATTTTATATTGTTTATTAAGCGCTAATCCATTTACCATCAATACTTCATTTATGAACAGAAAAAGGTGACTCAATTTCTATCTCAGCTTAAACCAGCTTATAGAAATCGAGTCACCTTTTTTTATTCAATACTAATTAGATTGGTTCTCACCTTGTATCGGTACTTGTCGTCCTGTTGTCACTCTTCTCTTTTGAGTAAAATAAAGGACAAAGGCAACAAAGTACCACGCTAATACAATCAACCACTCTGCAGGCCAAGCGAGTGACGAAGGCATGCCAGGAAGATAAATACTTATAAATAAAATACTAAGCACAACTGCAATAATACCTACAACTCTACCATTTCTAATACGATATGGTCTTTCTAAATCAGGTTGTGTCTTACGTAATTTTAAAAATGAAATTGCTACTAATAAATAACCTAATACGACACCAACACCTCCAGCGTTAACAATCCACGAAAGTGCCGGTCTTCCTAATAATGGCGCCACAAATGCAAGTATACCTAAAAATAAAATACCGTGTGTTGGCGTTTTGAATTTGGGATGAATATAAGCAAACCATTGCGGAATCATTTTATTTTTAGCCATAGCATACAAAATTCTACTACCGCCTATAATAAATGCATTCCAACTGGTAATTATTCCAGCGACGCCACCTAGTACGAGTAAAATGCCAAATCCACTATGCCCAAAAAGGTTTACCATTGCATCAGCTGTAGCTAAACTACTAGTGCCAAGGGCTTTAGGAGATAATCCCGTTGCGACACCAAAAACAATAAGTAAATAAAAAATCACAGAGGCAATAATCGAAAAGATTAAAATACCACCTATTTTTTTAGAAGTTGCTTTTACCTCTTCAGCAATCTGTGGAATAACATCAAATCCAACAAATAGGAAAGGAATCATCATCAACACAGACATTGTTCCACCTACTCCATGTTCAAATGGTTTTAAGTTACTGAAATTACCATTAAATCCAGCACCAAAAACGAGTAGCAAACCGACTGAAACAATAAATATTGTAAAGACTGTCTGCATTATCGCCGCAGGTTTAACACCAAAGTAATTTAATGACGTTAAAACAATACTACCCACAGAACCAATTAACACCCACGTTAAGTATACGTCCCATCCGGCAATATTCCACATAAAGCCATGATGTTGAAAAGGAACAACATAATCGATTACTGTTGGTAAAGCCACCGCTTCAAATGTAATCACTGATACATAACCAAATAATACTGACCACCCAGAAATAAAAGCAATACCTGGTGAAAATGCTTTTTTTACAAAGACAAATCCCCCACCAGTTTCTGGAATTGCAGAAGCAAGCTCTGCATATGTAAGACCAATTACAATTACTAAAAAACCTCCTATTAAAAAGGCAACAATACTTCCTACGAAACCTGCTGTTGATACCCATTCACCCGATAATACGACCCATCCCCATCCAAGCATGGCGCCAATCGCAAGAAATAAGACATCAACAATATTCATTGATTTATCAAACTGTGATTTTTGTGATTTCATTGAACATACCCCATTACATTCTTCAAATTAAAATAATAATATTGTAAGGCCAGCACAGTAATATAACTTAACTACTATGCTTATAACCTTACCTTGATTTAATTATTATTCCTTAAATCTTCAACCCTTGTTTATATTTTAATTGACAGTACTCTATGCATGAATTCCTAAAGTTATTCTTGAATAGAAAGATATTTCGTTTCTAAATACGGTTCAATTCCTTCTATGCCACCTTCTCTACCATAACCGCTTTCTTTTAAACCACCAAACGGTGCATGGGCAGCAGATGGACCTCCATCGTTCCAACCAATAACACCATATTCTAATTCATTAAAGAGTTTCAGACCAGTACGATAGTCATTAGTAAAGAAATATGATGCTAAACCGAATTCTGTATCATTTGCTATTTGAATAACTTCATCTAAATCTTCATATGTCATAACTGGCGCAACTGGTCCAAATGTTTCTTCATGCATGGCCTTCATATCCAAATTTGCGTTAGAAATAACTACTGGTTTCAAGAAATTTCCGCCCAACGATTGAATTTCTTCAATGCTACGCGATAATGCTCCACCTTTCTCTTGCGCATCAGTTATATGCGTTAATACTTTCTTAACAGCTTGTGCATCGATAAGTGGTCCTACTTTGACATCACTTTCTAAACCATTACCTACAGTCAGTGCATGCACTTTTTCTACTAATTTCTCTGTATAGGTCTCTGCGATATCTTGATGTACATAAATTCTATTGGCACATATACAAGTTTGACCTGCATTTCTAAATTTAGAAGCAATTGTTCCCTCCACAGCTGCGTCAACATCTGCATCTTTATGCACAATTAACGGTGCAAGTCCACCTAGTTCCATTGTTACATTCTTAACTTGTTGTGCAGATTGCTCTATCAATGTTTTACCCACTGCAGTTGATCCAGTAAATGTCACTTTACTGATAAGTTCATGTTCAGTAAATAAATCACCTGCGTCTTTACCAGATGCAATAATATAAGAAATCGCATCTTTAGGGAATCCAGCTTCATGGGCAAGTTCTACTAATTTAATTGTAGTTAATGGCGTTTTTACTGCTGGTTTACAAATAATGGTACAACCGGCTGCTAAGGCTGGTGCCATTTTTCGCGTAATCATAGCTGCCGGGAAATTCCACGGTGTAATTGCACCGACAACGCCTACTGGAAATTTATCTATAATAATTTTTTTAGACGAAGCGTTAGCCGGAATTGTGCGACCATAAACACGTTTTGCTTCTTCTGCATACCACTTCACATAAGAATTAGCATAAGTAACTTCACCTTTTGCTTCAGCAAGTGGTTTACCACCCTCTAATGTGATGAGACGTGCTAGTTCATCTTGATGTTCATCTATAAGTTCTGCCCATTTCAATAATTTTGCAGAACGTTCGTGAGCGTCTACTTTTTTCCATTGTTGAAATGCTTTATGTGCGCGTTCCACCTGTGCTTGAATATCTTCGTTATTTGTATAATCTAAGCGTTCAATGACTTCATTTGTAGCTGGATTAAATACTTCTAATTTTGTCATATTAAGGTCTCCTTTTTTATTGATCAATTATAAAATGCTTATAATTACCATACCCTATATCAAAAAAGCATAAAGTGTAGATGTTTATGCGATACCTTCTTTAGAAATTACACTCTCAAACACATCTGTTAAAATTCGTAATCCTTCATTCAACTCATCATCTGTTATAACTAAAGGTGGTAAGAATCGAATAACATTACCTTTAATACCTGCAGATAACAATAACAAGCCTTTTTCATTTGCTACTTGTACAAGTTTACCTGTTAATGCTTTATCAGGTTCACCAGTTTCAGCATCAACCACTTCAAAAGCAACCATTGCACCTAATCGACGTATACTGGAGATTTGATTATATGTTTCACTCAATGATGTTAGATATGTTTCTAAGTTATAACCTAGTTGTTCTGCTTTACCATTTAAATCTTCTGTCTCTATAATTTCAATAACTTTAAGCGCAGCCTCACAAGCTAATGGATTTCCAGCATAAGTACCACCTAATTCTCCTGGTGCAGCACTATCAATGATTTCTGCTTTACCAACTACACCACTTAACGGAAAGCCGGCAGCTAATGATTTTGAGACTGTGATTAAATCTGGTTCAATATCAAAATGTTCTATAGCAAAAGTCTTGCCCGTTCTGGCAAAACCACTTTGAATTTCATCAGCTACAAAGACAATACCATTATCTTCACAAATTTGTTTGACTGCTTTTACAAATTTAGAATCTGGGATGATGAACCCACCTTCACCTTGAACAGGTTCCATAACGATACAAGCCACATCACTTGGATCTACTGTTTCGATAAAGAAATCATGTAATTTATTGATAATCTGATCTGTATAAGCTTCATTTGATAATTCTTCAGATTTTTCAGAAATATTTGGGTAAGGCGCTTGATAAACTTCTGGTGCAAACGGACCGAAACCTAATTTGTAGGGCTTCACTTTACTTGTCATTGACATAGTTAAATTTGTTCTACCATGAAATCCTCTTACAAATGAAACGACCGCTTGTCTGCCAGTATATTTTCTTGCAATCTTCACAGCATTTTCTACGGCTTCAGCTCCAGAATTCAGCAATATTGATTTTTTCTCAAAATTACCTGGCGTAATTTCTGTTAATTTTTGTGCTAAGTTAAGATAGCTTTCATACATAATGACATTGAATCCTGGATGTATAAATTTATCTAATTGTGTTTTTAAATGTTTCGTAATTTCAGGATGCGTATGCCCCACATTTAATGTTCCAATCGCACCGGCAAAATCAATAAACACATTGCCTTCGACATCTTTAATAGTTGCACTTTGCGCTTCATCAGCAACATGTAAATTTCCGTTTCCTACTCCACGAGCTACATATTTTTCACGTTGTTCTTTATAATAATTAAATTTATCTGACATTATGAAACCTCCTATGACTTAATACAAACATTATTTCATTTATTGTCTAAAAATTTAAAATATTATTGGTATTATGTAAAGTACCAGATTAGCTATTTATATGGTACCAGATGTAGCATTAATTACTTTTTTTAAGCGTTGAACTGCATCAGGTATTTGCTGTTGCTCAATTTTAGAGAAACCAATAATCAATATCTTACGTTCACTATTATTTTGAAGTGCTGTCACATTGAAGCGATTTATCGTATATAGTTCTAATTTATACTCTTTAGCGCGTGACTCAATTTCTTCATAAGAGTATGGTGAAACAACTTCAATAATAAAATGTAACCCTGCTTGCGTATCTTTAATATCAATATTTTCACCAAATATCATTTCTAATTGTTCAATTAGATATGCCCTCTTTTTGCCGTATATCTGATGCATTTTTTTTAGATGTTTTTCATAGTAGCCATCTTTAATCAGTAAATTCAATGTTAATGCATTTAATATTGAAAAATCTGGAATTGCGCTTTGATTTTGTGCTTCAAATTTCCCAACTAATTTTGTCGGTAATATCATATAACTAATACGTAACGCTGGCATTAATGTTTTAGAAAATGTGCCTAAGTATATTACACGTTCATTTTTATCAAAACTAAATAGAGATGGGATATTATCTGTTTCATATTTGAATTCACTATCGTAATCATCTTCGATAATATAGCTTTGTGTTTTACTTGCCCAATTCAATAAACTTATACGTCTAGATACAGGCATAATTGTCCCCATCGGAAATTGGTGTGAAGGGGTTACAATGATAGCATCAGGTTGAGCATTTTTAATGCCTTCTATAGAAATGCCTTTGTTATCTAATGAAATGGGAGCCATTTGCGTATGTGTTTGCTTTAATATATCCCTAAATCTAGAATAACCTGGATTTTCAACAGCTATCCTCACATTTTCAGACATCAGCTGTATCAATTTCATCAATAATGTATTGGTCCCTGAACCAATAATTATTTGTTCTGGATGACATTGGACACCTCTTTGATAAGAAACGAGTTTAGCAATAGATTGTCTTAGTTCTATAGGACCCTTTACATTAGGAATTGATGATAAATAATGATCATAGTCTTGAAAAACACGTTTGGTTAATTTTGTCCATATGTCTATTGGAAATTCAGATATATCAGTACTCATATGAGAAAATGAATAATCATAATTTATTTCTGCAGCACTTTCATATGAAGTGCGTAAATTTTGTGCATCTGGGTTAATGATTAATTTATCTAATGGCTCTACAAAATAGCCTTTCCGTTCTTCAGTGTAGATGTAACCTTCTGCTAGTAATTGTTCATATGCAGCTTTAACACTATTCACACTTACATTCATATGTTTTGCCATAGTTCTTTTAGAAGGTAATTTTTCATGACTTTCATATTTAGAAGCTAGCATATCAGACTTCAAATGATTATATAATTTTCTATAAATATATTGGTTTGTATCACGCTGCATAGGTACACCTCTCTATTATTCAATAAATAAATTATTATTAGCATTAACTATAGTAATTCATGATTTTATAAATTATATCATATAAAAAAGCAACAGTTATCCTTCTGATAACCGTTGCCTTAGTAGTGTTTATTAAATTATAGGTAAGGGCTTATTCTTTAAAGTATTTCGATGTGAAATTACATATTAATGCGACGTATTTTGGCGAGACTCTTGAGGGAACAGGACAAACTGAAGACTACAGGCTGAAGATGTCCCCTAAGAAAGCGAGCCAACAATACGAAGTATTGAACAAAAAAAGCATTCAGATGAATTGAATTAAATCATCTGAGTGCTTTTTTTCTAAGATTCATGGCCTAATTTCTTGTCTACGTTCTAAGCCAACAGTTATCCTTCTGATAACCGTTGTCTTAAATTGTATTTATTATATCTTTCAGGTCACAATAATTCTCATTTATAATATAGGCGAAGCTAATTTTGCAATAGCTTGTTTAAATTTAATCCAATTAGAACGTTGATTATAACGCTCTTCTGTTAATTCTTGTGATACTTTCAAATCTTCAAAGAAAGCGTCTTTAAGTTTTTTAGTGATACGTTCATCATACATAAATGCATTTATTTCAAAGTTTAATTCAAAACTTCGAATATCCATGTTAGCTGAACCTACACTCGCAACTTCATCATCGATAAGCATCATCTTAGAATGAATGAATCCATTTTCGTATGTGTAAACTTTAACACCATCCCGTATAAGCTGAGCCACACTTGAAATTGTAGCCCAATATACAAAAATATGATCCGGTTTGCAAGGTATAATCAAACGTACATCCACACCTGATCTAGCCGCAATACGCAAAGCATTAATATAACCTTTATCTGGAATAAAGTACGGACTATGCATATAAATAGATTTCTCAGCTTTCATAATCATCTTCATGTAACCAAATTCAATTTGATGCCAATTATCACTTGGCGCACTGAGTGCTAATTGCATGGATACATCGCCGCCTTGATCCGCATTTTCCGGGAAATATTTTTCATTATAATCTAATTGTTCACGCTTAGCTTGCGAGTTCCAATCATGAATAAAGCTTAGTTGTAATGCATCTACACCATCACCTCTAACTCTTAAATGCGTATCTCTCCAATAACCAAATTTTTCATTTAATCCTAAATATTCATCTCCAATATTAAAGCCGCCGACATAACCAGTCATACCATCAATGACAACAATTTTACGATGGTTTCTATTATTCACTCTAAAGTTGATTAAAGGAATTTTGGCTTGAAAGAATGCTTCAACTTGACCGCCCGCTTCTTGAAATGATTTAAATTTTGATTTGTGAACAGATTTTGAACCTACTGCATCATATAATAGCTTAACTTCTAACCCTTCTCTTGCTTTTTCTTCTAAAATATTAACAATTTCAGTGCCCAAACCATCTAACTCTAAAACATAATATTCCATATGAATATAAGACTTAGCACTACGCAAGTCTTGTTTCATTTGCGCAAATAAGTCATGACCATCAGTATAAATATCAACATTATTATCATTACTTAAGAATGACGGTTCTTTTGTTAATAACGTGGTTGCAATATCTTTATGCTTTCTTACAATTGGATTTTCAGAATCACTAATTTTATTTGTAGATGTTTTCAATTGAGCTTCTACACGTTTCATACCATCCTCTATTTGATTATGCGCAAAACCTCGCTCACGTTTCTTACGCACACCTCTACCAAAGAATATATAAATAAAGAAGCCTAATATAGGCATAACAAAGAGTAGGAACAACCATGCCCAAGTTGCTGTAGCATCTCTTCTATCTCTATCTAAAAATACAATTAGCAATGCTAATATAATATTTACTACAAAGAAAAATGCTAAAACACCTCGATAGATTGGACTTACATTTGGATCAAAAATTAACTGCATAAACTCACCTCATTGTACTTTCGTTTATCGAAAGATTTATAAAACTATCAAAAAATTTACTAATTAAATTAAATGTTAAACATGTATAATACTAAAAATACAATGCTTATTAAAGCCAATTATATTGTAAAATTCCTAATTTTACCATTCTCTTTAACCTATTTTTATAACATGGTTTATGCTATTTCTGAAGCGTTTCTTCAATAGTACGATTACGACCGGCTTGGGAACCAAATAGCGTGATAATACATGCAGTTATTAACAAAATAGACAGTGAAGCCAACCATTCACCAGTAATGTCATGTAAAATTCCAAATAGTAATGGACCAATTGCAGCAAATAAATAACCGATAGATTGGGCCATACCTGACAATTTAGCAGCGGTTTGACTATGCTCTGTTCTCAAACTAAAGAAAGTGTTAACTAAACCGAATGCAATACCACCAGCCATACCAATAAGAATTGTCGATATAATTGCTAAATTGGGAATAAATATCATGATTACAACACCAGCTATAAAACATAGACCAGTAATAAAGGTCAATAAAAATTGGGATTTCATTTTTGTAGCAAAAATAGGCGTAATAAATGTAAATGGAATAATTGAAATTTGAAGTACTGATAGATAGGCGCCCGCTTCACTGATTGACATGCCACTTTGCGCAAGATATGCTGGCATCCAGTTTATAAGTGAGTAAAAGATAAGCGACTGTCCCCCCATTAATATAGTAATTTGCCATGATAACGGAGATTTCCACACATTAATACTTTCTCGAGGTATGGCAGTCGTCACCTCTTGCTTACCTTTTAATTGGAATGACCATAAGATAATTGTCAAAAGTGTCACTATACCAATAACGCTTATTGCAATATTATAGTTAAATGCTTTCACTAATGGCGCTGTTCCATATGAAGATAGCCCCCCAAAGACGTTCATAACAACGGTGTAATACCCAGTCATAATACCAATATGTAGTGGGAACTTTGCTTTGATAACTGCTGGTGCGAGTACATTGCCAAACCCAATACCAATACCAATCAACACAGTCCCAATGTACAACCATGAAATACCTGTAACTGATCTGACAACAATACCTATTAATATTAACCATAAAGCTAGGAAGATTGTTTTCTCAAGTCCAAACCTATTACTCGTTCTGGCAGCAAATAATGAAATTACAGCAAAGGCTAATAAAGGTACTACCGTAACCACACTAACAGCACTATTGGATAACGCTAAATCTGCTTTTATATCAGGCAATGCCACACCTATAGAAGTTATAGGTGCCCGTAAATTTGCCCCAACTAATAAAATACCTATAAATAATAACCAATTAAATGGTTTTATTTTTCTATAATTTTCCATACTTTACCACCTTGATGGATTATTTTAAAATCAACACACTATATGGTACGATATGTACGTTATATTGTAAATAGGAGCGATGCATTTGTATAATATTCAGAATATAGTAGCCAAAAACATTGCTGACCATCGGAAGAAGCATCAACTCAGCTTAGAGAAAGTTGCAAATGTAACTGGTGTCAGCAAAAATATGCTAAGTCAAATTGAAAAAGGAAATTCCAATCCTACCATTACAACTCTTTGGAAAATTGCCAACGGACTTCATCTATCTTTATCGCAATTAACATCATTAAATAACGATGAAGTAGACTTTATCGATGAGTCTGACATCATTCCAATCATTGACGATAAAGTCTCTATCTATCCATATTTTCCATATGATGATAATAAGAAATTTGAAATGTTTAAAATGGTAATAGAGCCAGATGGAAAAATGAATTCAGCGCCACACCATGTTGGTTCTGAAGAATATATCATTGTAAACGAGGGTGTGCTTGAAATAGAAGTTGATTCTACAATATATACAATTAACCATCATCAAGCCTTTCGTTTTAACAGTGATGTACCACACTGTTATCGAAATCGTGGAAACGTAACTGCTGTTTTCACCTCTACTATGTATTATCAATAATCCATTATAAAGTGACTATGCTAGGAAACTACTTTATAAAACCACTTCCAAAAGTCCCACTGTCAAAGTATTGAACAAGTGGGACTTTTTCTATGTCCATTAATTCATATATTCCTCATATTTAATTGCAAATTCTTACAACTGTTCTACCACTTATCAATTTCGCTTAACAAAATACAGCATCATGTTATTTTGATCATTTAAATTTAAAAAATTATGTAACATTGACACATTTAGAAATGTCGTATATATTGTACATGTAATATATATTTGACACACAAGGTGGCGATACATTCACCATGAATAAAGTTAAGCATTATCGAAATGTTAAACAAATGTCTCAACTTACACTTGCAAGGACAGTTGAAGTTTCAAGGCAAACAATCAATATGATTGAAAATAATAAATATAATCCATCATTAAATTTATGTATTAATATAGCGAAAGCTTTAGATGTTACACTCAACGATTTATTTTGGGAGGAGCATTCAAATGAATAGAAAAAATAAGTGGTTATATCAAAATTTTACCGGTTTAATGAGCAATCCAGATGAATATCAACAGTATGAAATAGATAAAACTCTAGCCAAACATAGTATTATCGGATTATATGTACTTATCGCACTCGTTTATTTATCTATTTTCTTCGACATTGAACGTGAGTTTTTATCTCCGTTTACTATTGGCGGAGCATTATTACTTGTCATTTTAGGTTGTAGAATGTCAATGAGTAAATTTAGTGCTGATCCATTAGAAATAGAGGTGAAAGATCGAGAAGTATATCATAAATTGCTACGAGAAACTCGTAATAAAAGAATCATTTTCTTAATCATTGCAATAACCTATATGCTGTTGACTACAGTAGTAATTGCACCAATCCTTGCAGGTAATAGTTTAAACTTTTCTATATTAACAAAGTTCAGTACCTATCTTCCTTTAATTGTCATTATAGTATTTACGGTTACTAAGGATTCTCGGATAAAATTGCTAGATGAAAGGAGTAAACATGATGAATAATGACAAAATTCTACGTTTAATTCCTAATTTTAGATTTACAGACGAATATGAACGTCAACAACTATTACATGATTATGCTAGGTTTTCTCCATGGATTTTTTATGGTGGGCTCATTGTCAGTGCGTCAGACTTTTTTATAACTAGCTATCTAAATCGCCTACCTTTATTAGGTACAATAACTTTCATATTAGTATTAATCTATTCAATCATTTTAGTTGGTTCACTTCGTAAGAAAAAAGTGGACACTTTAGAGGTACATACCGAGGCGCAATATAAGACACAATTAAAAAAATTACATAAAAGTAGCATATTATTCGCAACTATAATGTTTATCATATTCAATCTAAGTAATTATTGGATACCATACATTACAGGTTCGAATTTACCACAGAGTTCAGATATCTTGAAATATCTATTTATTAATTTAATCATTGCTATTATATCAGGTCTTATTATCTATGGATTTGCTAAAATGAAGCTCATTAAAACTTATAAAGATAATGACTAGTTAACTCTTAATTACTATCACTATAAACTCATTTGTACCATTAAATAGATAGCACTGATTATAAGTAATGCCCACGTTCATTTAAGTAAACGTGGGCATTTATATCAATTTATTTATGATTATTTAGTGTAACTTAAGTCCCATCCAATATCATATTTATCAATGAGTTTGGCATACTTAGCTCCCCAAAACATGTCATCAAGCTCCATTTGTACTTCGCCGTCTGCCTTTAATTGCTTATAAGCACGTGTTAATGCTTCCTCACTATCAAACTCAAGTACAATATAAACATTACGATCTTGAAGCATAGAGTTATCATCTTTAGGAATATCGGACAACATAAACAACTGTCCATCTACTTCTAATTGGCTATGAATAATACGCTCAGGGTTATCAGCAACTTTTTCATTTGCTTCACCATACGTCATTACACCTTTAATTGTACCTTCTAATATTTCACTGTAAAATTGTAAGGCTTCTCTGCATGTGCCATTAAAAAACAAATACGGTGATACTGTTTTTAGCATTGTGACACTCCCTTTTAAATTTTATATCACTTTAACCCTACCCACCTTGTAACAACACTACTCACTATTTCAGTGAAATTAATACATCCTTCAGTCTTAAATTTTACTTTTAAAATATATTGCAGTCTTATAACTGTGAAATAAGACTAACTTATAAAAACTTTTCTATATAAAACGCTGATTCTTCAATTGATTTGTATTCTGTGTTAATAACTGTTGCGTTTAATTTTTCAAAAATCTCTTCAGCATATATTAATTCTTCTCTGATTCTTTCAATACTGTTATAGTTTGTTGGGCCATGTAGCCCCAACACTTTCACACGTTCATTACGTATGTTCAAAATATAATTAGGGCTTGCAGTTAAACCAAATACTTTTAAATCCTTATGCCTAAAAACTTCATCAGGTATATCAACTTCTGGTACCAACGGTATATTTGCAATTTTGTAACCTTTATTCGCTAAATACATACTAAGTGGTGTCTTTGATGTTCTTGAAACACCAACAATGAGTGCATCGGCTTCCCCTATGTCAATAAAATGCTTACCATCATCATATTTAACAGAGTATTCCATAGCTTCTATTCTTCTAAAATAATTTTCATCTAATTTACGTAAGGCTCCGCTTTCTAAAATAGGCGAACAATTTGTGCGTTGCTGAATAATGCCAATTAAGTCAGACATATAATCAACATATGGAATATCCGCTTCTTTTGCATATTGCTGACCAACCATATTAAATTCAGGATTCACTAATGTCGTTATTACAACTGCAGCACGTGCTTTAGCACTTTTCAATATATTAATAAGTTCTTCTTCACTTTTTATAAATGGAAATTTTTTTATTTCAATTTGTGATACATCAGGAAATTGAGTTAGTGTTGCGTGTACCATGCGTTGCGCTGTTTCACCGATAGAATCTGAAATAACATATAATCTGAGTTGTGGTTCTACTAAATCATTAAACACGTAATCGACCACCTTTAACCTCACTTTGTGCAGTCGATAACAATGCACCAGGAACTCTAAATGGTGAACATGAAACATAGTCAATATCAATTTGATTAAAGTAATGGATTGATTTATCGTCTCCACCTAACTCACCACAAACACCTATTTTAATTGTAGGGTTAACAGCTTTAGCTTCTTGTGTAGCCATTTTAACAAGTTGTCCAACACCATCTTGATCTAATGTTTGGAATGGGTCATTTTCTAAAATACCTTGTTCTGAATATGAACCAATAAATTTACCAGCATCATCTCTAGAGAACCCGAAAGTTAATTGCGTTAAATCATTAGTACCAAAGCTAAAGAAATCACATACTTTCGCTAATTCACCGGCGATTAGGCAAGCCCTTGGTGTTTCAATCATTGTTCCAATTAAGTATTGAATTGTTTCTCCAGCCTCTTGTTGCAATTGTTCTATCTTTTCAACAATTTGAGCTTTTAAAATTGTAAACTCGGCTACTGTAGAAACTAAAGGAATCATGATTTCTGGTTGAGACTCAATACCTTGCGCTTTTAAGCGTAATGCACTTTTCACTATAGCTTCAGCTTGCATAACATACAATTCTGGATACGTAATAGCAAGGCGGCAGCCTCTATGCCCCAACATTGGATTTACTTCGTCTAAACTCTCAATGCATTGTTCCAATTCTCTTGCAGACACATTCAACTGTTGAGCTACATTGTTTTTTTCTTCTACCGAACTTGGTAAAAATTCGTGAAGTGGTGGATCTAACAATCTAATAATCGTCGGTCTTTGACCAGACAACTTTAATATTTCTTCAAAATCAGTCATTTGATATTGCTGAATTTTATTTAGTGCATTAATTCTTTTCTCTTGTGTATCTGATAAGATAAAGCGGCGCATTTCAATCAGGCGTTCAGGACCAAAGAACATGTGCTCTGTACGGACAAGACCTATGCCTTTAGCATTAAACTGGTAACCAGTTTGAATATCTTGAGGTGTTTCCGCATTCATTCTAACTTGTAATCTCGCTACATCCTCTGACCATGACATAAACTGCTCAAACGCTTCACTGCGCTCTGCTTTCATCGTCGACACTTCGCCGTAATAAATATCACCTTTTGCGCCATCTACTGAAATAACATCACCTTCGTGTAACGTACCTTCTGAATAATTAACTACTTTATCTACGACATTAATTTCTATATCAGAACATCCTGTAACGCAACATTTCCCCATACCACGTGCTACAACGGCTGCATGCGAAGTCATACCACCATGTGTGGTAACGATTGCTTCACTTGCGATCATTCCTTCAATATCTTCTGGAGATGTTTCTGGTCTCATTAAGATAACTTTATTGCCTTTCTCTGCTTGTTCTTTCGCACTTTCTGCTGAAAATACAATCTTACCACTCGCTGCTCCTGGACTTGCTGGCAAACCAATTTTAGAAATTGTAGTTGCTTGTTTAAGTGATTCCTCATCAAAATTAGGATGCAATAACTGATCAATAGACTTTACTTCGACATTCATTACTGCTTCTTCTTTACTTATAACGCCCTCTTCAACCAAATCTACTGCAATGTGTATGGCAGCATTAGCAGTACGCTTACCATTTCTTGTTTGCAGTAAATATAACTGTCCATTTTCAATCGTAAACTCAATATCTTGCATATCTTTATAGTGAGTTTCAAGACGTTTAGAAACATCTACAAACTGTTGATGTACCTGTGGCATTTGTTCCCTCAATGACTCGATATCTTTAGGTGTACGAATACCTGCAACGACATCTTCACCTTGTGCATTTAACAAATACTCTCCAAATAGCTTAGACTCTCCTGTAACTGGATTACGTGTAAACGCGACTCCTGTCCCACTATTTTCTCCACTATTGCCAAATACCATTTCTTGAATATTTACAGCAGTTCCAATATCATGTGGTATTTCATTCAATTCACGATATATACGAGCACGGTCGTTATCCCATGATTTAAACACTGCTTCAATAGCTTCAGTTAATTGATCAATAGGCGTTTGTGGAAACGGCTTATAAACTTCTTCAATATATACTTCTTTAAAATGTTCGCAAATTACTTGTAGTCCTTCAGCTGGAATATCAGCATCATTTTGATAACCATGCTTTATTTTATATTGATTGAAATATGTATCAAATGATGCCATTGGAATACCATATACGACTTCTCCAAACATTTGTAATAGACGGCGATAACAATCATAAGCAAAACGATCATCCTCAGTCTTTTCAGCTAGCTTTTTAACATTGTCATCATTTAAACCTAAATTTAAAATTGTGTCCATCATTCCTGGCATAGAAATTTTAGCTCCACTTCTTACTGAAACTAATAATAAAGACGTGTCTGAAGAAAATGATTTTTGTGTACGTTCATAAAAAGCAGTTAGTTGTGAATTTAATTGATCCATGAGTAAATCAGAAAGCTGAGATCCATGCTCCAAATATTTGATACAAGCTTCCGTTGTTAATGTAAAACCATCGGGCACTGGCAAACCTAAGCGTTTCATTTCTGCCAAATTAGCACCCTTACCTCCTAATAAATCTTTCATCGATTTTTGCCCTTCATCAAATGCATAAATATATTTCGTCATACTGAATCACCTCAAATAGTTATTATGTTATACTAATTGTAATTTAGTATGTCACATTGAACGAAAAATGACAACTAAAATATAAAAATTTGTTCATATTAATTTCTTTTTTCACCTTAATCTCTTGATATATCATAATTTTGTACATAAAAAAGCCCAAGCAACATTGATTTGTTGCTTGGGCCTTTTAACATCACCAGTTCATTGCCATTTTTATATAACATGATTAAAGGACTTAATATATTACTAAGTATATTTTTCAAATGAGAACATTTAAGTCATATAACTATAATTATGTGTGGCTAAAGTAAAAAACAGATGCATTTACACTATCTTCTTTCTATTTCAAATTACTATTTGATTTAAACTGGTTCTTATATTTTTGTGGACTTTAAAAGTAGGTGAAATAGAGAAATCGCATTTTCTAATTAAGATATACTAAATAAATTGGAGTACGAAAATTACTAAAAATGGCAGATTACAACACAAGCGTTGTATTGCGCTAAAGTAGGTGACTATTAAAAATATAATCGTTTGTCAAAGTTACATACAGAGGATTTATCATACTTGCATCTCATAGTTAATCTAGCATGATAAGTTACAACAACATTCGTGCATTGTTAAAGTTAATTCGTTTTGGCTTTTCATGTAGTGTAATATATTTTTATCAAATCATCAAAATAATTCATTCAAAACTTCATAAGTACTTTATACACATTATGACCACGTCCCTTCATTCCATGGTACATCAATAACAAGTTGATGTGAGTTATCACTTAATAACTCAATAATGGCACCATTACTATTTAAGAATTTCAGATTGAAAACAAAACGTTTTGTATCTATAAAGATTTTTATTATAGATTTTATAGAATTATTTAGTAATAACTTAAATTAATTATATTGTTGGTCGTGTAATTTGTAAAGTCTTTTTTGATACTTTTCTAAAAAACGCGACTACTACATTTTATGATATTTCTACATTGTGATGTTGCTACTATTATCGATTTACTAAACAAAAGCAATATATCAACTAAACTACGAATAGTTAACACCATAAAGCTATTTGTAGTTTAATCGCATCTGAATATTTCTTTGGATTCAATCCTGTACGTGTTTCACATTTTTCCAATCGGTAAAGTAACGTATTACGATGAATAAAGAGATATTTTGCAGTTTTAGCAATATTCAAATCATTTTTGAAGAAACTTTCTAAAGTTTCTATACTTTGTGAATCTAGATTACTCAAAATTCTTTGCTTATATCTTTCTCTTATTTCACTCTCTATTTGATAAAGCAACGTTTTCTCTTCTACATCTTCAAATGACATCAATGTTTGGGTTTGGTCATTCAACATAAATACAAGATCACACTCTTCATAAGCCTTTTTGAAATCATTCAAACTTGAAAAAAGTAAACTCGAAGCCATTCTTACTTCTAACTTCAATGATTTAAAAGCTTGATAAATTCTCACTATCTTTTCTTCCAAAGCTTTTTGCGATTCATCAGAAGCCAGTATAACGATACGATTATGATTAGTAAAAGCTAATGTAAAAGTCGTTTGGTCAATTTTACTAGTTAATGTACGAACGATGCTATTTCTTGAAAATATTTGATTCTCTAGATTAATAATAATACATTTTCTATAAGTTAATAAATTTGTGTTAATTTGCTTCGTTAAATATTGTATAAACGAATTAGAGGGATTGCTTTTTAACAGTTCTTCAATGAATAATTCTTGGCTACGTATATGTCCTTCTAGTTCATATGTAAAGTAATTTTGATATAACAATAATTCGGTCGACATTTTTACTAAATCTGCTACGTACAGTAATGCTTTGGGATCACCTGTAATACCAATTACACCGACAATTTCTTCTTGAAATATAATGGGTAAATTAATACCCGGTTGTGTCCCCTGAAGTTTCTCACAATCTTCTTCAGTTAATATAACCATTTGCTCGCACGCTAATACTTTACGCGCACCTTCATGTATACTACCAATCCTGCTTTTATCAAATGATGCTATAATCTTACCGTTAAAATTCATTATGTTAATATTACTTTTTGTTCTTTTTGCAGTTTCTTCTACAATAAGTGTTGCTACTTCCTCTGTTAATATTTCCATTTTTTCACCACTCTATCACTTTTATACAAATTTAAAGGTATATTATTGTATATTTTAACCCTATTTTCAATAAAATAAAATCTATATAATAGAATAATATATATTAGAAAACGTTTACAAGGAGGTCGTTTAAATTGAAAATTGTCTTAGCGCCTGATTCATTCAAGGGTAGTATGACGGCTACCGAGGTCACATCCTATATGTCCCAAAGTATTACCGAAACTTACCCTCATGCCGAGGTTCATGCTTTGCCTGTTGGTGACGGTGGTGAAGGAACCATGGAAGCACTAGTAAATGCAACCAACGGCAAATTTGAAACTGTTTCTGTTACTGGACCATTAGGTAATCAAGTTACTGCTCGATACGGCGTGTTGGATGATAATAAAACTTGTGTTATCGAAATGGCAGAAGCATCAGGCTTGAAACATGTACCAGAAGCAAAACTAAACCCAATGATTACAACAACATACGGCACCGGAGAGTTAATACAAGATGCACTAAACAAAGGTTATGAGAAATTCATTCTAGCAATCGGTGGCTCAGCAACAAATGATGCCGGCGCTGGTATGTTACAGGCATTAGGTGCGAGATTAATCAATAAAGACCTTAATGATATACCTTTTGGTGGTGCTGTACTAAAACATATCCATCACATCGATTTAAATAACTTCGACGATCGGATTCAACATTGTAACTTTGTAATTGCAACAGACGTTAAAAATCCATTAATTGGACAAGATGGTGCATCACATGTCTTTGGAAAGCAAAAAGGAGCATCATCTTCAGAAATAACATTATTAGAGCAAAACCTTACTCATTGGGCAAACATTGTCGAATCCACACAACATATACGTCTCCATGAATTAGCTGGTGCTGGGGCCGCTGGTGGTCTAGGAGGTGCTTTCAAAGCATTTTTTCCTAGTGAATTTAATGATGGTATTCAAGTTGTTATAAACCTTATACATCTCGAAAATTATTTAGAGGATGCAGATTTAGTAATTACTGGGGAAGGTAAAATTGATTTCCAAACTTTTTATGGTAAAACGCCAATAGGTATTGCCAAATGCGCCCAAAAATTCAATGTACCTGTCATCTTTATCGGGGGGGCTGTCGATGTAGACATTGATATGTTAAATGATTTTGGTGTAGTAAGTGCTTTTAGTTTAACCGATGGACCTATGTCACTTGCACATACGATTGCTAATTCGGAAAAATTAATAAAGAAAGCAACTAAGAATATCGTAAAAACATTTTTCCATAATTAATAACATATTTAAGGGGATGTTAGTTATGAGAATCAAAGATACGATTGAAAAAATACCAGGGGGATTGATGGTTGTGCCTTTACTTTTGGGTGCTACGATTAATACGATTGACCAACTACATTTAAATTTTATAATGAATTTATTAAAACAACTCGGTGCGCCAAAAACTGAGCAAGGGCATTATGAAATGTTGCAAATTGGTGGATTCTCACAGGAACTATTTAAAGATAGTGCGTTAGTATTAATTGCACTTTTCATATTTTGTGTTGGAAGCCAAATGAATTTGAAAATCGGGGGAAAGGCATTAAAAAAAGGTTTCTTATTAACATCTACTAAATACTTTTCAGGGTTAGGAGTTGGTTTATTACTCGGCGCCATTTTTGACCCTTGGACAGGATTATTTGGGTTATCTACAATTGCAATTATTGCTGCAATGACAAATAGTAATAGTGGTATGTATGCTGCATTAACGAGTGCATATGGAAATCGTTCAGATATTGGCGGACTATCTATATTAGCAATTAATGATGGACCTTTACTCACCCTAATTTCACTAGGGTTTATTGGCACTACTTTTCCAGTCATATCGTTCATCTCAGTACTGCTTCCGTTAGGTATTGGTATGCTATTAGGTAACTTAGATCCTAAAATTTCAGAATTTCTACGCCCAGGAGAAACAATCCTAATTCCGTTCTTCGCTTTCTCATTAGGTGCTGGTATGAATTTAGCTGAATTCTTTAATTTCTCTGTATTATCAGGTGGACTAACTTTAGCTTTACTAACATTTATATGTACCGCTATTACTGGTATTGCTGCATTTAAATTATTTAAAGAAAAAAGTGTTATCGCTCCAATTTCTGAATCTTCCACTGCTGGGAACGCTGTATCTACTCCAGCTGCAGTAGTTGCGGCTGCTTCTACTGCCCTAGCAAACGGTAATTTAACTCAAAGTGAGTATGCAATGATAGAAAAAATAGCGCCTGTGGCAACTGTTCAAATATCAATATCTGCTATTACTACAGCTATTTTATGCCCAATAGCAGTTATAATGGTTGATAAATACCAGAAAAACAAGGGTATATATGGAAGAAGAGAACATTTCAAACGCACAAACGAACCATTGTTCAAACTAAAACAAGTAAATAAACTACGTTTTTATGGAAGCGCTTTAAATAAAAAGGAGGAGTAAGTTTTGAAAACTACTATGCTATATGGTAAATCCAACGTTGAAATTGATTTACCAGATCACAGTGTCTTAATTGAACCTCAAGACTTAACTGCACTTGAAGATGATATCGGTGCAATTCAAAAAGCTTTACGCCACCCTATTGGTACTAAACCTTTGAGTGAAATGGTCCAAGCCAATCAAACTGTAGCTATTGTGATCAGTGATATCACGAGACCAACGCCTAACCATATATTGGTGCCTTTACTTATAAAGACATTGTCCCATGTACCATTGGATAATTTTGTAATTATAAATGGTACCGGCACACATCGTGACCAAACTCGAGAAGAGCTTGTCCAAATGTTAGGTGAAGACATCGTTAATAGCATCAAAATTGTTCATAATCATTGTAATGATAAAACAACCTTGAGCAAAGTTGGACATAGCAAATATGGATGTGATGTATACCTAAATAAATCATATGTTGAAGCCGATTTCAAAATCGTTACAGGCTTTATAGAACCACATTTCTTTGCTGGATTTTCAGGTGGTCCTAAAGGGATCATGCCTGGAATTGCAGGTATCGAAACAATTATGACCTTCCATAATGCGAAAATGATTGGTGATATTCGCTCCACTTGGGGTAACATGACAGACAATCCAGTTCAAGATATGACCCGAGAAATTAATGCCATGTGTAAGCCAGACTTTATGCTCAATGTAACATTAAACAAAGAGAAAGCTATTACTGAGGTCTTTGCTGGAGAATTATATGAAGCACATGATAAAGGGTGTGCTTACGCTAAGAAACATGCCATGTTCAAATGTGATGAACCTTTTGATGTTGTAATAGCTTCTAACTCCGGATATCCTTTGGACCAAAACTTATATCAAACCGTTAAAGGGATGAGCGCTGCACACAAGGTTGTTAAAGAAGGTGGCAGTATTATCATGTTATCAGAATGTAGTGATGGATATCCAAATCACGGTAACTATGCTGAAATTCTTAAAATGGCTGATAGCCCGCAAGCACTCGTCGACATGATTAACGACCCAGACTTTGCTATGTTGGATCAATGGCAAGTTCAAAAACAAGCCGTTATCCAAACATTTGCAGATGTCTATTTATACTCTAAACTCACTGATCAGCAGACTAAAGACGCTATGCTACATCCAGTTACTGAAATTAATGACACACTAAAAATGCTTGAAGACAAATATGGAAAAGACATGACGATTGGCGTTATGCCGTTAGGACCACTAACGATTCCATACGTTGAATCATAAATTAGGAGGAATAATAATGTTAACTGAAACTTTAAATAAAGAACAAAAATTAGAAAATATTCTTAAAGATATGAACAAAGTAGTTATTGCTTTTTCTGGTGGTGTAGATAGCAGTCTGGTCTTAAAGAAAGCCGTTGATGTATTAGGTCACACAAATGTTAAAGCAGTTATAGTCAAATCCGAATTATTTAGACATGAAGAATTCAATCAAGCTATTCAATTAGCAAATCAACTTAACGCGCCAATAATAGAGGCTGAAATTGAAGAACTAAAAGACCCTCATATTATTGAAAATACACCTGATAGTTGGTATTACAGCAAGTGTTTATTATATTCAAAATTAGAAGAGTTAAGAAGGAAATACAACTTTAATTATGTGCTTGATGGCATGATCATGGACGACTTAGATGATTTCAGACCAGGCTTAAAAGCAAGAACAGAATTTAATGTGAGAAGTATATTGCAAGAAGCTGATTTATACAAATCCGAAGTAAGAGAAATTAGTAAGGCTAATGGTTTACCAGTTTGGAATAAACCAGCATTATGTAGTCTTGCCTCTCGTATTCCTTATGGAGAAACATTGAATTTTGCAAAAGTAAATAAAGTCAACGAAGCGGAAAAATATATTTTAAGTTTAGATATTAGCAATGTTAGAGTACGTTATCACCATAATATCGCTAGAGTAGAAGTTAACGATATCGACATTCCAACCGTAGTGCAGTATCGAAAACAAATAACACTGCGACTTAAAGAACTAGGCTTTGACTATGTAACGATTGATTTAGAAGGCTATCGCACAGGAAGTATGAACGAAGTCATCGATTCATTAGATGTATATTAAATTTATAAAGGGGGCGTAACTATGACTGACAAGCAAGATTCCCTAGACTCATTGCTTCAAGCTGTTCAATCGAATCAGCTTTCTGTTGCAGAAGCTAAGACTCAATTAAGTCATTATGACGAATTAGGTTTTGCCAAAATTGATTTGCATAGGAGACAACGCCAAGGCTTTCCAGAAGTTGTTTTTGGCGAAGGAAAAACAGCTTCTCAAATTATAGATATCATCAGCACATTACTCGCACACGACGAGATTATTCTAGTTACAAGGGTCGACTATAACAAAGCACAAAATATTATCGCTAAGTATAGTCATCTTGAATATCATGAAGCAGCGCGTATTATTTGTACTCCTATAAGCAATATTTCAAAATCTAATTATTACACATCTGTGATTTGTGCCGGAACTTCTGATTTACCAGTTGCAGAAGAAGCTGCCATTACTGCTGAGGTAATGGGTATACATGTAAAACGCTTTTATGATGTAGGTGTATCTGGTATCCATCGTTTATTTTCACATATAGAAGCAATTAGACAAAGTAAGGTTTCAATCGTTGTTGCCGGTATGGAAGGTGCCCTTTCAAGTGTAGTATCAGGCTTAGTAGATCATCCAGTCTACTCTGTTCCTACTAGTATAGGTTATGGTGCGAATTTAGAAGGTGTAACAACACTATTATCAATGGTTAATTCCTGTGCACCAGGAACAAGCGTCCTCAATATAGATAATGGCTTTGGTGGTGGCTATAATGCCGCAATGATTATAAAAATGATTGAAGCTCATTAGAAATGGAGTGAATCAATATGCCTAATGCAATTTATTTAGATTGTCATGCAGGTATTGCAGGCGATATGTTGCTATCTGCACTTGTTGATTTAGGTGCAGATATAAATTATATTGAAAAGCATTTAAATGACTTACCCTTAAACAAATTTAAGTTAAACTTTTCTTCACAAAATAAACAAGGTATCCAAGCTACGTCACTATCAATCGATTTTGAGCCAGCACATCACCATAGAAAAGCTCAAGATATTTTCATAATGATACGTGAAAGCACTTTGCCTGATAGAGTAAAAGAACGAAGTATCAAAGTATTTGATGTTATTGCACATGCAGAAGCAAAAATTCACGGCATGTCAGTTGAAGACGTACACTTTCATGAAGTAGGTGCAATGGATTCAATCATTGATATTATCGGGAGTTGTTTAGCATTAGAAGACTTAGACATTGATACTTTACTCTCCTCACCGATTCCCACGGGACACGGAAAAATCAATATCGCACATGGTATTTACCCTGTACCCGCACCTGCAACTGCTGAAATACTTAAAGGTATACCGCTTGCCGCTTTTGATGTAGCAAGTGAATTAACGACCCCGACAGGCGCAGGTTTTATTAAAGCATTAGTATCAGAAGTCGGGCCACTACCAAGTGTCACAATGAACGACATTGGTTACGGTTGTGGTACAAAAGATTTTGATTTTCCAAATATATTACGTGCAGTTCAATTTTCTAAAAAAGAATCGACTCCCTCTCAAGTTCAAGTATTAGAATGCCAACTTGATGACATGACACCAGAGATGCTTGGATTTTTTATGGAACAAGTAATAGACGATGGTGCTTTGGATGCTTATTACACACCTATCACTATGAAGAAAAGTCGTCCAGCTACACAACTAACAGTTATTTGTAGTCTTACACAAGCACAGTATTTCGAAAACTATATTCTTAAATATACGACATCGCTAGGTGTACGAAGTTATACAGTAAATCGAAAAATCTTGTACCGTCAATTTCAGACCGTGCATACAAATTACGGCGCAATATTAGTAAAATTAGGTATGTTGGGTGACAAAGTTATAAAAGCCAAACCTGAATTTGAAGATGTTCGAAATGCTTCAATTCAGTCAGGAATGCCCTTTGCTACCGTTTATAACGATATTCAAACAACTTTACAAAAACACATTAACATTGAAATTGATTAATTCAATATCAATATAAACAAATCTTAATCACAGTTTCATCACAATATTAAAATTAAGGAACATAATAAATATCATTATTGTCATACATTTCTTTAGTCTGAATTAGATCTTTAATCAAACGTAAGACGCACCTCAATTCATTAGTCGAATTGAGGTGCGTTATTTTAACTTATTTCCTACTATATTTATATTTTCTTAAGCACGCATCTAAGTTCAATCACTTATTATTAACAGAAGGGCCTAGTTCTATATGGGCACTATCTAGAGCAAGTTCTAGTACTTCACTAACTTGAATACTATGTTCTAATTTTTGCATTGCTGTATCAAAGTCTTTCTCTTTAATAATTTCTGCAATTTTTACAAATTCTTCGTACATACGATGTTCATGCTGATTAACTTGATATGATTGCGTTCCACCATTATTATATTTTAGTTCAAAGGCTTTTAATTCATTTGTAGGACCTTTAATATTTATTGTTGCTTTTTCCCCTTGAATATAAGATTGATTATCTGAATTAGAGTCTTTCGCACCTATACATACAACTTTTATATCGTCATAATCTAATTGTAAAATGCCTGACGTATCAATATTATTTTCTATATTTGCAAAGTAAGCTACTCCATTAGGTTTACCAAATAGTGCAATTGCCAAATGGATATTGTAAACATTGATATCCATTAAAGCCCCACCACCTTTAGATGGGTCAAATGCAGGTTGGATAATACCTTTTTTAAAATCATCATACCTTGATGAATACTGCGAATAATTAAATTGTGCAATCTTACTATCTCCTATTTCAAGTAAAGATTGCTTTAATACATCGAAATTACTCAAATACAGGTTAGTAATGGCCTCTATAATAATAACTTGGTGAACTTCAGCTAGAGTCTTTAATTCTAATAATTCTTCTTTCGTTAACGTAAATGGTTTTTCACATATAACATGTTTATGTTGTTTAATTGCCTTACGTGCATAATCAAAATGTAAATGATTCGGCACGGCTAGATAGATAGTATCGATTGTCTCATCTGCTAAAAATGCATCATAATCATCAAAAATATGCTTAATATTAAATTGCTTTTGTAAATTCTCTACATTTTCTGGATTTCTACCTGAAGAAACAAGACTCTGAAAAGTATACGCTGATATTTGCTCCATAACAGGTAACGCTTCTTTAACAATTTTTCCCGCCCCGACAATTCCAAGATTCATAAGTCATTCCCCTTTGTTAATTATTTGTATTCTCTATTTATTTTAATAATTAATTACATAACCATAGTGTACTTTATAGATACATTTAATTCAAAATCAATAATACAAAATCATTAGATTTGTTTTTAAAATTAATTCAGTGGTATACATTTAATATAAAGGTATAAAATTGCATTTTATGTTTTATGCGTAAGGAGGGCTAGAAGATGTCCATATTTTATTTTATAATATTTCTGATAATAGTCGTGGCTTTCTTCCTACTCATCAAGAAACAATATAGGAATGAAGCTTCCGTAAATAAAAGAAAACGCAAACGTGAAAAAAGAGCTGAAAACTATATCAACGAAGCATTCAAAATAGAAAACTTACAGTCTATCAAAGAAACACCACAACACATCACTTTAGTTTATCCTAAAGAAACATTAAACATTAAGCCTGAGAATGTATCTCAAGTTCAATATGTGAACGAAGAAAAAATAGATACTCATTTTGAATTGCCTACCGATATCAAAAGAGAAGAAGTATATGATTATGCACTTCAACACACACATTTTTATATTATGCATGAACGCTACGATAGACTTAAAAAGCAAAATAATAAATAAGTAAAATGAATTAATTTTGTTCTATATCAAGGGGGGTTATAAATGACGCCAATTGTAAAAGTATATTCAAATGATGAAGAAGTCGAAGTAAATATTAATACACTAAAAGATCAACAAATAAATGCAAAAGATGTCTTTGTATTGTCTCACGACCCTGATAGAACTGAACGAATTGTAAATCATACCGAAGTATCCGGTATTGATTACAACCGTTCTACCGTGGGTGATGAAGTGGCTAAGCAAGGAAGTCAACTGCGTGAAAAACTACAGGCGCTTGGCATTTCTGAAGAAGATTCTTATGAATACGAAGAACTGATGGATCAAGGCAAAGTTTTATTAATCGTTACTGATTCTCGTGCAAGAGATGTCTTATAACACTAATAATATCGAAATAAAAAGCTAAACGACCTTCCACCCAATTTAACGTTTGTGGAAGGTCGTTTTATATACTTTAATTCTTTTTATTAAGACTAAAGTTGATCAAAATTATTTACTTGTATATCAGTTATTTTATCGATTTCTACTTGTTGATCTTTTGGCTCTGTGACATGTAAATACTGTGAATCATCATTGTCCTCTATCGCTTTAACAGTTATTCTCTCATGCTCAACAGTTTCTATAATAATCTCTGAGTTTTTAGATAACGCTTCTTTGATATGATTTTTATTCATACGATATCCTCCTTACGTATCTATCAAGCATTTATAACTGTTATACCCGACATCCGCTTTTCAAAACGATATGGGCATTAACCTACTTCAGACACTTATGAGTAGTATGTCGTTTGAAAATTATTTTTACAAAATAAATACGAACCAAAATCACGCAAGTTTATTCAATCCCTTAAGGTATAGGACTTACTTTCATATTTTTAATTAACTTAAAATAACGTCCGCTAATTCTTCAGCAGATGTTTTCCCAAAATAGTACGTAACATCTAGCTCATTTAATGCTGCTATAATATCATCTTTGACTACACGTACACCTTGAAGTTGATTCTCAACGTCACTAATATCGCCTTGGCCAAAGAAATCACCATAAATGCGACATGCGGAAATACGGCCATGTTCAACTGCTAAAGAAATATCAATCGTACCTGCTACTAACCGCGCATCTCGATTGTATTCATATCTTGGAGAGCGTCCATAATTCCACTCCCAATTATTGTATTTTTTCTCAACCATGTCATCAATGACTTCCCAATCTTTATTTGTTAAGTTATAGCGTTTAGCATCACTTAAATCATCAACACCTAACACTTGTTTAACCATTAAATCTTTAAATGTTTCTATTGTTATATTTTGATATTCTGCTGCTAAGTATGGTCTAATACTACCTACACGAGAACGTACCGATTTAATACCTTTAGATTCAATTTTTTTACGATTCGGTTTTAGTACGTTTACCATAGGCTCATAATCTACATCTAATAATAAAGAATAACCGCCATAAATCCTACCTTTGATTAGCGTCATAGCCGCTCCAGATACCTTTTTACCGTTAATCGCTAAATCATTACGCCCACTTTGTTCTACTTCTGTGGCGCCAAGGTGATGTAACGCTTGGATACCCGGTTCATAGAATTTTTTGAAATTACCATAGATTGTGTCATCTTTTTCTAGAATACAACACATATTCACCGCACCACGGTCTACATAAACCGCTCCGCCTCCTGTATCTCGACGTACAACTTTAATATCTTTTTGTTCTAAATAATCTTGGTTAATTTCTACAGCAGTATTTTGAAAACGACCTATCTCTACTTTAGGATCACAATAATATGGGAAAAGGATATCTTCATTTAAAAATATATTTTCACTTACATATACTTGCATAGCCAATGCTACAGCACCATCAGTTATATATTCACCATTTCTAATCGGTTCAATTAAATACATAGCTATCTCCTATTTAGTTAATTTTTTATTTACTTCTAAAATCAATGTTGAAATATCATCAGTTAAATGTATCGTTCTCTTACGGATATCTACTGGGATACGATAAGCTTTTTTATTCAAAGTCATAAATAAGGCATTTGGATTTTGTTTTGTCATACGTTGAAAAGGATGTTTCACAAATTGTGGTGTCGTGTAGCCAATACCTATTTCTAGATATAGTACTTTAGCTTCTTTATGTGCATTAAGGAATTGATTATAACGCAATAATTGTGCCTCAAAATCTGCATCTTCTACCATTCCAACTTGCGCTTTACGTTTATTTATTTCCATAGGTGCATCACATTTTGGGCAATGTGGCACTAATGCTCTAGGTATCTTCATATTTTCTTGTTGCGTTACCATTTGACGTATCGCATCATCATCACGATAAGTTTGCGCGTGACAGTGTTGACTACATTGCCACAAAATATACTCTCCTTGAATATGAAAGACTTTCTCTAAATCATAATCTGCTACTGCAAAAGCATTATCAGCATTTGTCGTAATAATATGATAGTCTTTAGCTTCTAAAATTTGTTTTAACGCTACGTAAGATGCGCCGACAGGTTGATCTAAATAATTTAGTGCAACAAAACGACTTTCAAATGCCCAATACTCTTGCCAGCTTTCAAAAGGATGTAGGCTTGCTTGCAACATATCAAAAAAACCATATTTAGCTATAAAATCTGGAAAGTGTTGCGTGAACCTTTCTCCAATATATGTAAACCCATCTGCCGCAGACATACCTGCACCAACACCTACTACGACAGCCTCTGCTTCTTGTAATGCATCTGCTAATTGGTCAGCTTGTTGGTCATATACTGTCGTTAAGGCATTCCACGTTGACTCAGTCATTCTGTTTCAATCCTTCCTTGTACAACTTTAAATCTGTATCAGTAAACACATTAAATACCACGTTGATATCTGATTGATAAGTTCGTTTATAATTTAATACCGTATCTATAGCGATACGAGAAGCTTCTGCTTGAGGAAAACCAAAAACACCTGTAGAGATGCAACAAAAAGCAATGCTCGCTAATTGATGAGCATCAGCTATTTCTAAACAACTTTGATAGCATCGTGCAAGTAAATCACGATTCATTTGTGACACTGGTGTCTTACGTACTTGTGGGCCTACTGTATGAATTACATAATTCGCTGGTAAATTATAAGCACCTGTAATTTTTGCCTTACCCACACCTTCACGTTTCCCCTGGCTTTCGATTAGCTCTGCACATGCTAAACGCAACTGTACACCTGCTTTTGTATGAATGATATTATCTATACAATTATGATTAGGTTCAAAACAACCTAGAAACTGACTATTAGCGGCATTCACAATGCCATCTACTTGTAACTGCGTAATGTCACCTTGCCATAAATAAATATCGTTGCCTAAATATGGTGTTAATAACGTTATATTAGTCACTTGCTGGTTATTATATTGAATTAACAATGCATCTTGTACATCAATAAAATCTTTAGATAAATCTTTGGCTGGCCTTACATTTATTAAACTTCTAAACATATCCCACCGTGCTTGTTCCGTATCAGGTAAGTCTAATATTTTATCTCCATTTTCCTCTTGCCATAAATATTCAATCAAATACGCTAAGCGTTCTACCTGTTGCATATATTATGCCTTTGGAAGTGCATTAAAGGCTGCTTCATCAACGTTTTCTAATTTTACTAACCAGTTTTCATCTGGTTTTTCAGAATTTAAAAGCGTCGGTTCATCTTCTGCCTTTGTATTACGCGCCACAATTTTACCTGCTAATGGTGATTGCACGTCTAAAACTGTTTTTGAAGCTTCGATACTGACAATTTCATCATCAACTTTAATATCATCTTCACCCATAAATGCCACATAACCAACAGTTCCAACATCGTCTTGTAGTTCTGGTGTCATTCTATAAACATATTGTTCTCCAATTTTTTCTATCCATAAGTAATTTGCTAATTTTTTCATTTATATCTTCCTTTCTTTGATTATAAATTCATTTGTGCAATCAATTCTATTGTACGACTCCGATTTTCGATACCTGGTATCAAAGGGACAATCATAAGTTCGTCTGCATCAAACGTCTCTATTATTTGCTTTAGTTGAGTTTGAACAGTTGCTTTTGTTCCTACGACCATACGTGCACGATTTTGTTTAATTAATTGCTCATCTCGTTCTGATTTTTGATAATTTTGAGCTGTTGTTATTGACGGCATTCGTTTAAATTCTGCAAATTGTTTTTTGCCTAAAAGCCAAACATCTAATGATTGTGCTAACGATTGTGCGTGTACTTCACTATCAGCAACTATGGTAAATACTGTGACCATAACTGTAGGATCCATGTTCAACTTCGTGTGTTTGAATGACTTTCTATAAGTTTGAACACTTGCTATGGCATTTTGAATAGCCTGTGCATTAGGAAGTAAGAACGTCCCTAATGTATAACCCATGCCTACTTCACCAGCCATTTTTGCAGATGTAACACTTGTACTTAACAACCACATTTCAGGAACTGTCGCAACACTTGGTTGTGCTATGACATTATCTAATCGCTGTTCAGTATTATTTTCAATTAAATAGTCTCTCACATCTGATATAGACTGCGCGTAGTCTAAAAAATAAGGCTTCGTCTCATTGAGTGCTTTCTTCACGCTAGATGTCCCTGGATTGTTACCAATGCCTAAATCCACTCTTCCTGGGTAAAAAGCTTCCAACAATCGAAAGTTTTCCGCCACTTTAAAAGGACTATAGTGTGGTAACATCACACCACCCGATCCCAACCGTATATGTCTTGTCTTAGCTAATAATTGCATCATCAACAACTCCGGACTTGCACAGGCAAACGCCGGTACATTATGGTGCTCGGTGATCCAAAATCGTTTATAACCTAATTCATCTGCTAATTGCGCTAACTTCACGGTATCTTGCAAAGCATCTTGTGCCGTTTGACCTTCATCAATGACAGCATAATCTAATATGTTCAATTGCACCACGTTTACATTCACTCCCGTCATACCACATATATGCGTCTGCATCTCTATATTTATTACATATGGCCATGTAATATTAGTTTATATCCAGTCAAAGTATCACATTCAATACATATTACTCTCACTTTATAGAATAACGGATATAGAAAATTTTTGTTATATTTTGCTTATAAAATGCTGAAATTTCTTGTTTAATTGACCATTCTGTCACATTAGTGTTAATTTAAAATTACATATTGCAACAAAGAACGAGGTCAAAGCTATGACAAATAATTTTGATTCACTTTTCAAAACACTTATATTACCTAACGGCATTAAATTAAATAATCGTTTTGTACTTTCACCTATGACGACTAATTCCTCCACACAAAACGGGCATATTACAGAACAAGACTTGCGTTATGCACAAAGGCGTTCGCATGCAGCACCTCTTCAAGTAACTGGAGCAGCTTATATAGAACCATATGGTCAACTATTTGAATACGGTTTTAGTATTATAGATGACAGCTGTATACCAGGTTTAAAAAAACTAGCTACTGCCATGAAACAAGATGGCAATAAAGCCATTTTGCAACTTACACATGCAGGTAGATTTTCAAACCAAGCTATTTTAAATTTCAGCCAAGTATATGGTCCTAGCCCTATGTCATTACATTCACCTATCGAACATGAAGTCTTAGCAATGTCACAAACAAAGATTGACGCTGTTATTAAACAATACGCAGATGCAACTTCACGTGCCATACAAGCTGGATTTGATGGCGTTGAAATCTCTGCAGCACAACGTCTACTCATTCAAACTTTTTTCTCTACATTCTCTAATCAACGTACGGATCAATATGGCCCACAAAACCTTAAAAATCGTGCGCGTATTGGCTTAGAGATATTAAATGCTGTGCAATCTGTTATTGATAAGGAGGCGCCTTCTAACTTTATTCTAGGTTATCGTGCCACACCAGAAGAAACACGTGGCAGCGACGTTGGTTATACAATTGATGAATTCAACCAACATCTAGACTGGGTTTTAGAGATAGCAGATATACAATATTTAGCAATTGCTAGTTGGGGGCGTCAAATTTACCAAAACAAGGTTCGTTCAGATGGTAGCTATAAGGGGCAATTTGTAAATGCAGTTGTTCATGATTACCTAAGGGGTAGAGTACCTGTGATTGCGAGTGGTGGAATTAATTCTCCTGAAAGTGCGTTGGATGCATTGAAACATGCTGATATGGTTGGTATGTCTTCACCTTTTGTAACAGAGCCCGATTTCGTAACGAAATTAGCAAATGGTACTCCAGAAAAAATCAATTTACATGTCACTTTAGAAGATATAGATGAATTAGCTATCCCGTATGCAGCATTTAAAGATATCGTAAAGATGATGGATTACGGTGAGGGCTTAAATAAAGAAACACGAGACGAACTACGTAAGCTTGAAAAAAATTATGACCAAGTAGAATATACTGAAGTGAAAAAAAGAGCGGAAACATAAGACCATTATTTGATCTTATGTTTCCGCTTCTTTTAAGTTAAGATGCTGGTTATAAATCTAGCATACATGTATAAATTTTAATCTACTTTTCCATATTAGCCGTTTTGCTTAGCAAATGCCTGACCTATCGCATTTAATTTATGAGGTGCATCATGCACATCCATTTTCACTTCTATAAAATGCATTCTGTCAGGTTGTGCTTCGACTTGAAGCAATACCTTTTGGAATTCTTCACTCGTGTTGACATCATATGTGCACACTTGTTCTTTACCACCAAAGACAGTTGGTAATAATTTATAGTCCCACATTTTAATATCGTTATACATTGCATTTTCGCCATGAATTTTACGTTCCACTGTATATCCATCGTTATTGATAACAAATATAACTGGCTTAATTTCTTCTCTTATCATCGTAGATATAGCTTGCACAGTTAATTGTAACGAACCGTCACCAATTAATAATAAGTTTCTACGATTAGGGTCAGCCAATTGTGAACCTAAAGTCGCAGGTAAAGTATAACCAATAGATCCCCATAATGGTTGCCCTATGAATTTATTATGTTGATTTAATGCTAAATCATACGCTCCAAAGAAAGAAGTTCCTTGTTCAGCTATAATTACATCTTCTTCTTTAATAAAATCCTGCATCATTTTGAAGTAAGTTTCTTGTGTTAAAGGGTCATCATTCAAATCATAATCATGCGCACTTGGACGCTGATATTTCGGAAAATCCATGTGATTTACATAATTAAGTTTATTTAATCCAGCTAGCAAATCTACTAACGATACATCCGTATCTTTCGTTTCATTCATTTTAAAATTATGATGATTAATCATTACTACATCATCAATATCAAATTGATATGAATAACCGGCTGTGGCTGAATCTGTCAATTTTGCACCAATATTTAAAATTGCATCACTTTGGTCTACATAGTCTCTAATGGCTTTATCTGCTAATGTGCCATCATAAATCCCCATATAATATGGGCTTTCCTCATTGAATGCGCCTTTACCTAATGATAATTGTGCAACTGGAATATGAGTCTGTGTTACGAATTTTTCTAATTCTTCATGTAACCCAAAACTGTTAATTTCGTGACCAGTGATGATCACCGGTTGATCCGCACTTTGTAATTTTTCCATTATCATTTGCATATGTTTCGAAACGTCTCTGTATTGATGCTCTGCTAGTTCAAAAGATGATGTTACTTCTATCTCCGTATTCGCTACATCAATTGGTAAATGAATATGGACCGGTCTCTTTTCAAATAGTGCAGCGCTTATCACCCTTGGAATTTCTGATTGTGCATTTTCAGGTGTGATATACGCTTGTGTTGTTGTAATGGAAGCATACATATTTCTATAGTCATCAAAACGTCCCTCACCTAGGGAATGATGCACATATTTACCAGCCTGTTCAACGGCACGTGTCGGTGCGCCCGTAATTTGAATAACTGGTACACGTTCTGCATATGACCCTGCAATACCGTTTACGGCACTTAGCTCTCCTACACCAAATGTCGTTACCATAGCAGCAATGCCTTTCAACCGTGCATAACCATCTGCAGCATAACTTGCATTTAATTCATTCGTATTGCCAATCCATTCTAAGTCATCACGACTAATAATGTCATCTAGAAAAGTAAGGTTAAAGTCTCCTGGTACACCAAACACTTTATCTACACCAACATTGCTCAAACAGTCCATTAGATATTGTCCTACACGTTTTTTCATTTTCATTTCCCCTTTTACTCTATATCTAATACACTTCAAATTTAACTTATAATACAATAAAGGTCAACAATATTGACTTTTATTGTATGAATCTTTCCAAGATCGCTCACTTATATATCAACTCGATTAAAGGTTAACGCCGTATTGACGCATATAAAAAATATTATAAAATTCTATGATTACAATTAAATTTCGATATTCTTTCTTGAAAAGTTACATAATTAAAAAACATCTAGTTGAAATACTAATCATGTTTCCTACTTAAAATTAAAAATTCCGAGACATCTAATGATGTCCCGGAACACTATTTATGCGATGAAATTTAGTTTTTCAGTTTCATAAAGCGTTGTATTGATACAATACTTCATTTTAGAAAGCTTTGGAGCTATTAACGTTAACTGGATATTATACTAACTTTTTAATCTTTCATATCGTCTTTCAAATATTTTACCTCTTGAAACCCTGTACGATACGAAGCAAATTCTTCCATGATTGCATACCAATCATTTCCTACTTTTTTTTGAATGTCTCTAAATAAATCATTCTGTGCTTTGTTTAATTCACGAACTAATTTCGTACCTTTTTCGGTAGGATAAAGGGCTTTGATTCGTTTATCGGCTTCAGTCTGTTTTTCAATAATAAACGCTTCATCTTTAAGTTTTTTCAAAGTTGCGTGACTACCCTGCTTAGATATTTCCATGCTTTTTAAGAGATCTTTGATTGTAATACCTGGGACTTTCTCTATAAAAAACAGAAATCTGTGATGTTGTCTATTCAAACCATAATCTTCAATTATTTCATCTGCCGTATTTATAAATGTTTTATACGCAAAGTAAAATAACAAATTTTCATAATCATTATTATTTCCTTCCATTCATACTCACATTCCTTATCTATATTGATCACTTTTATTATAATCGCTTTACCTTTTTCCTAGGAAATATATACAATATAACCATTATACTTTTATGATTATAACAGACTTACTACTGGATTAATTCGTTATAAATCATTAAGTCTCTCTATACATCTAAATAAAGCGATAATCACTTATATATCAATAAAATTTTAGCCCTTTCATTTTATATAATTCATTATTTTTGTATTCAACTCATAATTAAAAAAGGACCATTGCTCCTAAATTGGTAGCAATAGTCCTTTCGCTAATAAAACAAAAACTAATTTAATTTTTAATTATTTCTTATTTTCTGAGTCAATTTTATTAGAGAATTTTTCAAGTTGTTTCTCGGCAAATGACTTACCACCAATACCAAACGCAATTGCAAATGCTACTGCTACAGCACCTAAAATTAATAAGAATGCTACGTTAACAATACTTTGCGCAAAGTTTAGCTGATCTAAAGTCATAAATACAGAAACAATGATGACTAAGTATTTTACAATTTCAGCCAACATACCATTTCCAGTTGATTTATTAATTAGTTTTGCTACTAAATTACCACCGATTAATCCTAATGCTAAAATGATTGCAGCAGAAATAACAAGAGGTAAGTAACCGATAATCGCTTCACCAATTTGATTTAATACAGATAAATTAACTGTACTAAGCGCTTGAACCGTAAAGAATAAGCCTATTAGCGTAGTGATTACCCAACCAGCTGCTACTGGAATATCTATGCTGTCTTCATTTTTTCCAAAATTAACATATTGATTAAACTTACTTACATTTAAGCTTGATAATATGTTTTTTACTAATGTACCTAAAACTTTTGCAATAAATAAACCAATTACTAATATAACTACTGCAACAATTATTTTAGGTGAAAAGTTAAGTATACTGCTCATCATACCTTTAATAGGTTTAGATACTGATTGCATATTTAATGAATCAAACACTGATGGTAAGAATAGTAAGAATACTAGGAAGTATGCTAACTTACCAAAGGTTTGTATCAAACCTGCTGACTCAGACTTTCCGCTTTCTGCATCTACTAAGCCTTTTTCTTGTAACCAGGACTCAAAACCTAATGCGCCCAGTCCTTTGATTATGATATTCTTCACAATTACTGCAATAATCCAAGCAATAAGTAAGAATATTAATGCACCTATGATATTTGGGATAAAACTTATAACGCTATCAAGAGCTCCCATTAAAGAATCTAAAATTTTACTCATGTAAATTGCCCCCTTTTTTGGACAAATACCCTAGAAAAATAAAAATAATCATATTTATATATTTTTTTAAAAACAAGTTTGTAAATCAAGATAATTACACGCACCATTTATTTATCAAACGCCAATTAAACAAATTGCTTAATATCTAAATATAAATTAAGCGAACCATCTTTTAAATTAATCTTTTAATTATTTTTTATAACTATTAATCTTCTATAACATCTAGACCTTCACTTCTCAATTGTTTAATTCCTGCTACCATCTGGCTGATTTCTTCTTTAGAATGACTTTCCCATGAAGCTAATTCTGCAACAATTTTCAATGGTTCAGTAGAACGATACGAACGCGTTGGGTTGCCAGGAAACTTCTTATCTGTAACATTGGGATCATCTTCAAACTCTCCTAGTGGTTCTACGATATAAATGTGTGCATCTGCTTCTTCTTTAGCTAAAGCTACAGCCAATTCTGCGCCCCATTTTGCTGCTTCTAATGTTCCTGTAAAATAAATATGATTCATTATGCGGTCTTGGTAATTAGATTTATGCAAAGGCTTCAATAAATCACCTATCTGCCACTGAACTTTTGTGCCATGTAAATATAAATCTTGTTCAAATGCTTGCTTTTGATTTTCCATAAAATAGTTCCCCCATATTCCACTAAAGTGTCTTACTATTATATGTGCCAATTAATAAAAGAAGTAGTCTATAATATTTATTTTTCATATAGTATAATTAACACAAAGGGAATATTTAACTGCAATTATTAAACATATATCCAACAATATCATACATAGTTTTAAATAAAATGAGGATACAAAATCACATTACCATTTTGTACCCTCATACTTATTATATGTCGATGAATTAACTATTTAAATGAACTAATTCATCCGCTTTATCTGTGAAGACCCCGTCCACGCCCCAATTAGCTAATTGGTTTGCTCTCATTTTATTATTTACTGTCCATACATTTAATTCATAGCCAGCATCTTTTATTGCGCGAACACGATTTTTTGTAAGCTTTGCATCTTCAATATTAACAATTGTTGATCCACAAAAATCTAAAAGCGTTCTCCAGTCTCCTTGAAACGCTGCCGCTTTGAATATAACTGCTCGTTTGTATGCTGGCATATGTTCTTCTGCTAATTTTACTAAATAAACATTAAAACTAGATATCAATACATTTAAGCTTTTATCTAAGTCTTTTAATTTTTCAGCTACTTGCTGAACCATACTTAAAGATAAATCACTACCGTTACTACCAGTCACGCCCTTTAACTCAATGTTTAAATTCATTTGATATTTATTAGCAAATGCTATTATTTCATCAAAAGTCGGTAATTTTTCATCTTTAAATTTTGAACCAAACCAATTACCTGCAGAAGCATGCTTGATTGCTTCATACTCCAATTGTGTAATTTCACCAACTATATCTGTAGTTCTATCTAAAAAGTCATCGTGAATGATAACGAGTTGTTCATCCTTTGTAATTGCAACATCTAGTTCCACCCATTTTAATCCTGTCACTTTTGCTGCGGCTTCAAATGCCGCTATAGTATTTTCAGGTGCTTTACTTGATAATCCTCTATGTCCATATATAGTAAACATCTCATCTTCCTTTTCAAATAGATTTTAGTGTAATTATGATATTTCCTTTAAGATATTACAAATAATCTAAATCCTTTATTAGAGTTATTCACTTAGTTTATAAAAATATGACTTAACAAAAATCGCCTTTGATACCTTTCTAAAGGTATTCAAAGACGACTAATTAATTATTTATTATGCTTTTGAATTTACGTATGATATAGGATCAACTGAATATTGATTACCTACACCACCTTGCATACGTTGGAAGTGCAAGTGAGGAGCAGTAGAGTTACCCGTACTACCTGACGCACCAATTTGTTGTCCTTCTTTAACTTGCTGTCCTTTTTGAACATTTAAAGAATTCATATGCATATACCATTGATAGTTATTACTATTTTTTTCTTGGATAGTAACTTGGTTACCACCACCATAATTACTCCAACCACTTTGAATTACTGTTCCATCAGTTAATGAATAAACTGGTGTATTTTCAGACATAGCGTAATCGACACCATAGTGTGCACCGCCACCATGATATTGACCGTATGGTTGTAATTGACGATTTTTAGTTAACCAATTTGATGAATTTGAATTGCTTGTTGAATTTGAATCCGATGTATTGTTTGAAGTACTTTGACTTGTTGAACTTTGTGTTGATGCATTAGTTGTGTCATTTGATGTCGCATTCTGTTGTACATTTTGTTCACCATTACCGTCATTACGTGTATAACCACTATTATAATCTACGTTTGATTTTGCTTGTGATGTTGCTTGTTCTGATGAAGTTTGAGCAGAAACTTCGTCTGAACTATTTATGTTTTGTGTATCATTTTGATTATTATTTTGGTTTACATCATAACCATCTTTTTGAACTTCTTCGTGACTTTGGTTAGCAGAATAATTGTTATCATTATTTACTGGTGCATTTGTATCTCCAGTTTGATTACTCATCGGGAAATAAAAATAATGATAATTTCCTTCACCATCAATTAAATAGAAATAATATTGTTGTTGATCAAACATAGATTGATCCCATTTACCATCTAACGTGTGATGATAATTACCGCTAGTATCTTGATCAATATAACCATAGTTAAAAATACTATTAGAAGACTGGTTACTTGAATATTGTGAATTAGATTGATCATTTTCTGATGCTTGCGCCTCTCCTTGTGCTATGCCAATTGCTCCCAATGACAATGTAGCAATCGTTGCTGTAACAAACTTTTTCATAATTAATAAATCCTCCCAAAATTTTTCTTAAGCTAATATATCAGATGAGATAATTTAATAGAATAGTAGACATCGTTTTTTAATTTACTGGTAATTATTTTGAGATAGCTGTAATTATTTTGAATATTCCTAATATGACACATCATCAGTTTGTAATAATAAAATAAGTCATACTTCTTTCATTTGGAAAATTATATGTAAGAATATCATCAATTGTTTCATTCATTGAGTTATATTATTTGAAGACTTTTATCAAAATATCATGTTCATTTAAAAATAATATATTTTTTATATTATTAATTACATGCTACGATAAACACATCAACTAATAAGTGAGGATATGACATTGAATAATTTAAACAACAACTATGTAGCAAAAGGTTCAAAAGATTATATTAAGATTATTGTTGCACTCTTTATTTCTGGTTTTACTATCTTTTCAATCTTATATAGTGTTCAACCATTGATTCCACATTTTACAAAATCCTTTAATATTAGTGAAACTACTGCGAGTTTAGCGTTATCAGCAGCAACTATTACCTTAGCTATTGCTATGTTATTTTTTGGTGCACTATCCGAAGTTTTAGGGCGTAAATCTATCATGATTTTTTCAGTTACATCTGTTACGCTCTTAGCATTAGTTCAACCCTTTGTGACAGACTTTAATACCTTCCTCATTATAAGATTGATACAAGGTGTATGTTTAGCAGGATTACCCTCTATAGCTATGGCTTATATTGGTGAAGAAATTTCACCACATAACTTGCCTGAAGCCATGGGTATTTATATAAGTGGGAATGCCTTTGGAGGAGCTTTTGGCCGTATATTCACAGGATTTATTTCAAGTATTTATGGGTATCAAATCGGACTTTTATCTATCGCAACAATTAGCGTCATCGCCACTATAATGTTCATAGTTTTAATACCTAAGTCTAAACATTTTGAAAAACAGCCTTTTTCTGTAAAAACATTACTAATTAGTTATTATAATCATTTAACAAACATCCGATTACTCAAACCCTTTATGATAGGCTTTTTATTACTTGGTTGTAACATAGCCGCATTTAATTATATTGGTTTTGAATTAGCAGATAAGCCGTACAATTTGCATGATAGTGTCATTAGCTTTGTTTATTTACTATTTTTAATAGGCATGATTTCCTCGATTTTAAATGCAAAATTACGTACTAAATTAGGTACTTTAAACGCGTTAAAATTTAGCGTTTTATTATTAATTGTCGGTATAAACATTACTTTATTGTCACCCCTATATTTTAAAATTATTGGCTTAGCCTTTAGCGTCTATGCATTTTTTAGTGGGCATGCAATCTCAAGCGCAGTAGTTACCAGTCGTGCAGAAGACCATAAAGCCCAAGCTTCTAGCCTATACTTATTGTTCTATTATATGGGGTCATCTGTTGGCGGCACTTTGGCCGGTGTATTTTACAACTATATTCAATGGTCTGGCGTAGTTTTAATGATTACAATTTTTATGATTATTGCCTTTACCATTGCTCTTACTATTAAACAAAAATAGACCTGGAAATCTATGTTTTAAGATTTCCAAGTCTATTTTGTTATTTACATTCAAACTTTTACTGTTCTGTTGTCGATGCTATTTGTGCTTCAAATTCATCAAGTAACTTACGAGCCTCATCAGTTGTATTTGTGCTCATTAACTGGTGTCTTAATTCACTAGCACCTCTAATACCGCGTACGTAAATTTTAAAGAATCTACGTAAAGGCTTAAATAAACGTGATTCCTTTTTTGAATATTTGTCGAACAGGTCAAGGTGTAATCTTAATAATCCTAAAAGTTCTTCACTTGTATGTTCTCGTGGTTCTTTTTCAAATGCATAAGGGTTATGGAAAATACCGCGCCCAATCATTACTCCATCAATTCCATACTTTTCGGCAAGCTCAAGTCCCGTTTTTCTATCTGGGATATCTCCATTAATTGTTAACAATGTATCAGGTGCAATCTCATCACGGAGTTTTTTAATTTCTCCAATTAATTCCCAATGCGCATCTACTTTGCTCATCTCTCTTCGTGTACGAAGATGAATAGATAGGTTAGCAATATCCTGTTCAAATACATGTTTCAACCAGTCTCTCCACTCATCTATTTCAGAATAACCGAGTCTTGTTTTCACACTTACTGGCAGGCCGCCTGCTTTTGCTGCTTGAATGATTTCAGCTGCAGTTTCAGGTCGTTGTATTAAGCCTGAACCTTTACCCTTAGTTGCAACATTTGCTACTGGACACCCCATATTCAAATCGATACCTTTAAAACCCATCTCAGCCATACCGATACTCATTTCACGAAAATGCTCAGGTTTATCTCCCCAAATGTGAGCGACCATTGGCTGCTCATCTTCCGTAAATGTTAAGCGACCACGTACGCTGTGTATGCCCTCAGGATGGCAAAAACTTTCTGTATTCGTAAATTCAGTGAAAAATACATCAGGTCGTCCAGCCTCACTTACAACATGACGAAAGACAACATCTGTCACATCTTCCATAGGTGCTAAAACAAAAAATGGACGTGGTAATTCACGCCAAAAATTTTCTTTCATATATATTTAAACCTTCTTATCTATTATTATCTCGAATTTTTATCCATGACGATATTACCACAAAAAGTCAACTTACACAAAAGGATAATGATTCATATAAATCTTGTAAAGCTTCATCCTATTCGTTATTACATCAAAGAATTTAAAAATTAATGCTCTAATATTAAATCCCTTTATACTTGCCATATATTATTATATTTTCAAGCAAAAGATTTATACATGCAACAAACAAATCGAGACATCTATATGCCTCGATCTTTGAAAATTAAATAGCTTTTAAACTGCTATAAAATAAATGAATATAATCAAATTTAATAAAAATAGTACAATCGCTGGCATTGCTTTTGTAACTGGATCTTTTCCTAAAAGAATATGTGACAGCGCACCAGCCAACATAGTTAAACCTATTAATGCACTGGCAAATAGTGCCAATGGGCTATAGAAAATACCGATTAGCATTGCTATAGCTCCAATAAACTCAAATGCTCCAGTGATTTTATTAAAAATAGATGGGTACCCAAATCGTGCAAATTCTTGTTTCATCTCACCAGAAAAGATTTTAACTCCCGTCATGATAAAGAATAAACCTAGAATCACTTGCAATATTAAGATAATAATTCCCATACAACCATCCCTCCTTTAATCGTGCTCTATCGACTTACTAAACCAGATATAATGTAAGGTGTGACACGTTTAATATAAGACTCGGCCGAAATATCACTAAAACTTTCACACCATTTTTCAGAAGCTCTATAAATACTTGCACTTAACATGCTCGCTGCTAATTGACGCGTAGCTTCATCCTCAAAATTCTCCTCAGCCAATAACCGTAACAACACACGTTCAATATGTTCTTGAATAATATTACCAATAGTTTCAGGATAACTTCTATGGCATCTTCGGCTTAAAGATAGTTGAAATTCTGCTACAATTTCAAAAATATACGCAAGCGTTGCTTCATTTAATTTCTTTTGCTCAAAATACTCATAATTCAAATTAATTAATAACTCTTCTGCGAGCGCTTTATCTAATAAATCATATATATCACTAAAATGATAATAGAATGTAGCTCTATTGATAAGTGCCTCTTTGGTAATGTCTTTTACTGTTATATTTTTAAAATCCTTTTCATCAGACAATTTAATAAAAGCTTGCATGATAGATTTTCTAGTTTTGATTACGCGTAAGTCTGATTTTGATTGTACCATTCGACAGCCTCATTTCCCTCCAACAATGAAGTATAGATGTTGAATATCCAACATTATTGACAAGTTGTTGGTATTTTTAAATCATATTACTGATTATTATAAAACTATATTAGTTTTAATTAAACTTTGGAGGTCAAATTATGGAGAAAAATATGGTATGCGATATTTATTCAGGCGTATGTAAACCTAGTGATGCAAATAAAGTAGAAACAATTAACTTAAATACAAACTCTGCTAAACAGACTTTGTATTATGTTACGGATCCTATGTGTTCTCATTGTTGGGCATTTGAGCCAACTTTAAATAAACTATTAGTACAATATGGGCATTTATTTAATTTTCAAATGGTCATGGGTGGACTATTAGAAGAATGGGGAGACGGACCTATAGACCCAGTGAATGGCATTTTCAAACCGGCAGATGTTACACCACACTGGCAAGAAGTAGGACAGTATTCACGTATGCCGATCGATGGCACAATTATGGAACTAGATCCTGTTCAATCCTCATATCCGGCATCACGCATTTATAAAGCAATTCAACATTTAGACTCACCTACAGCTGCAATAAAATTTATTAGGTTAGTAAGAGAATCATTATTTGTTTTTAACCAGAATATTTCTGCTGAACATATACTTAAATCACTACTACAACAATTTTATAAAAATGAAGCAACAGTTCGTGTAGAAGATATTTTAGCTTTATCAAACAGTGACAAAGGAAAAAAATTACTTCTTGAAGATTTTGATTTAATTCATAAATTAGGGGTTCGAGGTTTTCCAACTATAGTACTGTTAAACAATGATAATCGTGGCACTAAAATCGTAGGTGCAAGAGAACTCAGCGTATATGTAGATACACTTAAAAATTTAAATAAATCTAGTGAAATTGTTCCAAAACCTTTACCAGATTTATCATTATATTTAAATTCTCATCCAAGGTTATTTTCTAAGGAAATTGAAGTAATGTATAATTTACAAAAAGAAAATGTGCCAGAATTCATGCAACAATATTTAAATCATTCTAACTACACTACTCAAAATATATTAGGCGAAAACTATTACGAAAGCGTTTTAAATTAAGTTGACTCAATTTAAGTAAGAATTAAGGAAACAACCAAAATCGTAGATTTAATTTTGGTGTTTCCTTTTTAATCTCATTGAATATTCTATTTTATTATGAACTAATTACGTTTTGTAATGAGCATCTATTTTTTAAGATATAAACTATACATTCAGATGCTTATCATAATCAAATGTTTCAATACTATTGGTAACAACAACACTTGTATCAAGATTAAATTTAAGATATCTACTCACTTCACAAACGGCGTTAACTTGCAAATTTTCTATTTCATTCATCTCAAGTAATATAAAGCGAAGTGAGTCTGAGTGATAATTGGATTGAGCAAGTAGTTTCTCAATACTCTCTAATAATAATGCCTTATAATTCTCTCCAGAAATAGGAACTACTCTAGAATTAATTGGTTCTTTATTTTTATTTCTTAAATAGAATAATGTATTGCCTCTACTATACTGTATAATAATAAACATAATAAGTTCCCCAATTCTAACATTATATTATTTATTATTATACTGTACACATTTAGCGCAATTTATAAACAAGATAAATTAAATTTACAACAATTTTTAAAATAAACCTGTTGGCTTCGTATCATAACTAACTAATAAATTTTTAGTTTGTTGGTAGTGTTCTAACATCATTAAATGATTTTCTCTACCAATACCACTCATTTTATAACCACCAAAAGCAGCATGCGCCGGATAAGAATGATAATTATTAACCCATACTCTTCCAGCTTGGATGCCTCTACCAGCACGATATGCTATATTCTGGTTTCTTGTCCAAATACCAGCGCCTAATCCATAAATTGTATCATTTGCCATGGCTAATGCCTCATCGTTATCTTTGAAGGTTGCTACCGACAATACTGGCCCAAAAATCTCTTCTTGGAAAACACGCATATTTTGATTACCTTTAAAAATAGTAGGTTCAATATAAAAACCATTTTTTAAATTCTCATTCTCTTTTCTCACATTACCACCAACAAGTATTTCTGCACCTTCGTCTTTACCTATATCTAAGTATTTCTTAATTTTTTCTTGTTGTTCATTGGAGGTCTGTGCACCTACCATTGTTGTATCATCTAACGGGTTTCCTAGCTTTATTTTATTTACTTTATCAATACATAATTTTATAAATTCATCATAAATATCTTCATGAATCAATGCTCTAGAAGGACATGTACAAACTTCACCTTGATTTAAGGCAAACATAACTAATCCTTCTACTGCTTTATCTAAGAATTCATCGTCTTCATCCATAATATCCTTATAAAATATATTCGGTGATTTGCCTCCTAATTCTAGAGTTACTGGTATCACATTGTCACTGGCATTCTTCATAATAATCTTACCTGTTGTTGTTTCACCGGTAAAAGCAACTTTATTAATCTCTTTATGTGTGGCAAGTGCTTCACCAGTTTCATTACCAAACCCATTTACGATATTTATTAATCCTTTTGGTAAAATATCTTCAATTATTTCAATAAAATGTAAAATAGACACAGGTGTTTGTTCTGCTGGTTTAAGAACTACAGCATTTCCAGTCACTATAGCAGGAGCAATTTTCCAAGTTGCCATAAGTAACGGGAAATTCCATGGAATAATTTGTCCAATGACTCCTAGTGGTTCTTTATAATGATAAGCAACTGTATCATTATCTATTTGTGAAATACCACCCTCTTCGGCACGTATCACGCCTGCAAAATATCTAAAATGATCTACAACTAAAGGTAAGTCTGCAGCAAGTGTTTCTCTAACAGGTTTACCGTTATCAAAAGTTTCGATAACGGCTAAGTATTCTAAATTCTCTTCTACGCGATCGGCAATATCTAATAAAAGTTGTGATCTTTCGGCTAATGACTTTTTCCCCCACTCAACTTGTGCTTTTTTAGCAGCTTTTACTGCTAAATCGACATCTTTTTGTGAAGACCTAGGAACTTTTGTATAATTTTCACCAGTAATTGGCGAAATATTATCAAAAAATTCACCTTCCTGTGGCTCCGTCCAACTTCCATCAATAAAATTACTATACTGCTCTTTCACTTTATATTTTGCATTACTTTCATTTGGATTTGTATAAATCATATAAATACCTCCTTTATATTGTCATATACCCTTTAAATTTTTGTGTAAGCGCTTAAATTATCAACTGTAAAAGAAGAAGTATTTAATGCTTTGGCACAAGGGTTAAATTTTTATTTAGTCTTTTTTGGTACTTTCTTAATATATAAAAATAGAAGCTAGGACATAAGTTTGTCCTAGCCCCTATAAGTAATGACTTTCTATAATACTTTATTTGAAACGTCTATTTTTCATCTTCTTTTTTTCTACGACGTTTAGCAAATAGTAATAATGCACCTAATCCTGCAAACAATGAACCAAATAATGTAGCATTGCGTGTTTCTTCCTCACCTGTTTCAGGTAATTTTGATTGTTTATTTGTTTTGTTATCTATTGATTTATTGTTTTCTACAACGTTAGAACTGTTATTTGAAGCTTCCGCTTGTGATTCATTAGGATTGCTATTATCTTTGTTATGGCTAGCGTTTGGTGAATTTTCTCCTGTGCCTGGATTTTCTCCTGTGCTTGGTTCTTCTCCTGTGCCTGGATTTTCTCCTGTACCTGGTTCTTCTCCTGTGCCTGGATTTTCTCCTGTACCTGGTTCTTCTCCTGTGCCTGGATTTTCTCCTGTGCCTGGTTCTTCTCCTGTGCCAATTACATTTGTATTTGTAGGTTCTGAAGTATTACCTTCTTTATCCGTGGCAGTCACTACGACAGTGTCTCCATTATTTAAATGTACATTTGACGGAATTTCAATTGTGTAGTTGCCTTCATTATCAGCTGTGCCCGTTGCTGTTGTACCGTCTGGGAATGTGACTGTTACCGTTGAACCCGGTTCTGCCGTTCCACTCACTGTTGTAGCTTCACTTGTTACTTCATTCACCGTTGGTGCTTCTGGTGCTGTTGTATCTACTACAGTTGTTGTTGTTTCTGATGATACATTTCCATCTTTATCTTCAGCTACGACTCTGATTGGCTCTCCACCATCTAAGTTCACCGTTGTTGGAATGTCTACTGTGTAGTTGCCTTGATCATCCGCTGTGCCCGTTGCTGTTGTACCATCTGGGAATGTGACTGTTACCGTTGAGCCTGGTTCTGCCGTTCCACTTACTGACGTAGCTTCACTTGTTATTTCATTCACCGTTGGTGCTTCAGGTGCTGTTGTATCTACTACAGTTGTTGTTGTTTCTGATGATACATTTCCATCTTTATCTTCTGATACAACTCTGATTGGCTCTCCACCATCTAAGTTAACGGTTGTTGGAATGTCTACTGTGTAGTTGCCTTGATCATCCGCTGTGCCTGTCGCTGTTGTACCATCTGGGAATGTGACTGTTACCGTTGAACCTGGTTCTGCCGTTCCACTCACTGTTGTAGCTTCACTTGTTACTTCATTCACCGTTGGTGCTTCTGGTGCTGTTGTATCTACTACAGTTGTCGTTGTTTCTGATGATACATTTCCATCTTTATCTTCAGCTACAACTCTGATTGGCTCTCCACCATTCAAGTCCACATTTGACGGAATTTCAATTGTGTAGTTGCCTTCATTATCAGCTGTGCCCGTTGCTGTTGTACCGTCTGGGAATGTGACTGTTACCGTTGAACCCGGTTCTGCCGTTCCACTCACTGTTGTAGCTTCACTTGTTACTTCATTCACCGTTGGTGCTTCTGGTGCTGTTGTATCTACTACAGTTGTTGTTGTTTCTGATGATACATTTCCATCTTTATCTTCAGCTACAACTCTGATTAGCTCTCCACCATTCAAGTCCACATTTGACGGAATTTCAATTGTGTAGTTGCCTTCATTATCAGCTGTGCCCGTTGCTGTTGTACCGTCTGGGAATGTGACTGTTACCGTTGAACCCGGTTCTGCCGTTCCACTCACTGTTGTAGCTTCACTTGTTACTTCATTCACCGTTGGTGCTTCTGGTGCTGTTGTATCTACTACAGTTGTCGTTGTTTCTGATGATACATTTCCATCTTTATCTTCTGATACAACTCTGATTGGCTCTCCACCATCTAAGTTCACGGTTGACGGAATTTCAATTGTGTAGTTGCCTTGGTCATCTGCTGTGCCTGTTGCTGTTGTACCATCTGGGAATGTGACTGTTACCGTTGAGCCTGGTTCTGCCGTTCCACTTACTGACGTAGCTTCACTTGTTATTTCATTCACCGTTGGTGCTTCAGGTGCTGTTGTATCTACTACAGTTGTTGTTGTTTCTGATGATACATTTCCATCTTTATCTTCTGATACAACTCTGATTGGCTCTCCACCATTCAAGTCCACATTTGATGGAATTTCAATTGTGTAGTTGCCTTGATCATCCGCTGTGCCTGTTGCTGTTGTGCCATCTGGGAACGTTACTGTTACTTCTGATCCTGGCTCTGCAGTACCTTTTATTTGTGTATCTTCACTTGTTACTTTTTCGACTGTTGGCGCTTCCGGAGCTGTAGCATCTACGACTGTTGTTGTTGCTTGTTCAGATTTATTATTAGATTTATCTTGTGCTACGGCTTGAATATCTTCGCCACCTATTAAAACCACACCATCAGGTATTTCAACACTAAAGTTTCCTTGTTCATCTGTCTCTACAACTACTTTCACATCACCTGGGAAAGTAACTGTTACCGTTGAATTTGCTTCAGCTTTTCCTGTTACTTGTGCATCTTCGCTTGTTACTTCATTTAATACTGGCGTTTCTGGAGCTGTGGCATCTATAACTGTTGTCGAAGTTACTGGTGAAATATTCCCTCTAGAATCTGATGCAGTAACTTTCAGTGGTTCATCACCTGTTAAATCAATTCCTTCTGGAATATTAACAGTATAATTTCCTTGATCATCAGTTGTACCAGTCGCTATTGTACCATCTTTGAATATTACAGTTATTGTTGAATTTGCCTCAGCTGTTCCTGTTACTTGTGCGTCTTCGCTTGTAACATCGTTTACTATCGGTGCATCTGGTGCTGTGACGTCAGTTACAGTTGTAGCTACTGGTGCTGTTTCATTACCAGCATCATCTGTTGATATAACTTGAATTTCTTCGCCACCTACTAAATCAACTTCATCTGGAATAGCTATTGTATAATTTCCATTCGCATCTGATTCGCCTTTAACTGTTACACCATTAGGAAACTTAACTGTCACTGTTGAATTCGCTTCTGCTGTTCCTGTTACTTGTGTATCTTCGCTTGTCACACCATTAACCGTTGGCGGTGCCGGTGCTGTTTCATCTGTCACTGTAGTAGAACCTGGGTGCGAAACATTGCCAGCATCATCTGTTGATATAGCTTGGATTGTTTCTCCACCTTGTAATGCTTCATCTTCTGGAATAGCGACTGTGAAGTTACCCTGTGCATCTGCTGTTGTTTCTACAACTGCTCCACTTGGGAATGTTACCTTAACCGTTGAATTCGCTTCTGCTGTTCCTGTTACTTCAGGGCTCACGCTTGTTACATGACTTATTTTTGGCGCATCTGGTGCTGTTGTATCTATCACTATGGTGCTTCCAGGTTGCGAAACATTTCCTGCAGCATCTATTGATGTAGCTTGGATTGTTTCTCCACCTTGTAATGCCTCATCTTCTGGGATATTTGCTGTAAAACGCCCGTTCTCATCTGCTATTGTTTCTACAACTGCTCCACTTGGAAATGTCACTTTTACAGTTGAATTTGCTTCAGCAGTACCAGTTACTTGATTACTGTTACTAGTAGTATCTCCAATAACTGGTGCTTCTGGTGCTGTTGCATCTTCAACTATTGTTGTTGCTATAGTTGATTCATTTCCAGCTTTATCTGTTGAGATTGCTTTAAATTCTTCTCCACCATCAAGGTTTACGCTATCAGGTATGTTAACTATAAAGTTGCCTTGATCATCCGCAGTTACTGAAATTTTACCTCCACCTGGGAAACCAACTGTTACTGATGAATTAGGTTCAGCCTTTCCTGTAACTTGTGTGTCATTGCTTGTAATTGGATTAATTACTGGTGCTTCTGGTGCTGTTGCATCTGTAACAGTAATTTGATCTGAAATCTCACTTGTTTTACCATCTTTGCTAGCTGTTGCAGTTAACACTGTACCCGCTGTTAACGGTTTGTTTAATACTATAGTTGCTGTTGAGCCATCACTTGGTATTTGAACTGAACCAATTTCATTATTATTGTTATCTCGAACTGTAATAGTAGCTCCAGCTGTGCCATTAACTTGTATCACAGTATCATTATCGTCAACTGGATTAATAGATGGTGCAGGTACTTTAGAAACATCTATAATATTAAATGTATTAACTTCATCATTTTCATAGTTAGGTGAATCAATCGCAATTGTATATGTACCTTCTGGTGACTGAGGAATTGTTACAGAAAATGTACCGTCTGAGTTAACTGTAGATGTTCCAATCACTTTGCCATTTGCATCAATAACTTTAGCTGTTTGTGTTGCCGCTCCTTCTTTCAATGGAACTGAACCAGTTACAACGGTATCTTTATTAGTAATATCAGCTGCTTCAGGCTTACCTACCAATGGAGAAGTTTTATAGTTAATGACTTCGTCTCCATCATTTTTACCATCACCATCTGTATCATTATTTTCTGGATTTGAAAGTGATACTTGGCGTTCATATCTATCTAACAACCCATCTTTATCATAATCTTGTAATGCTAAAGTTGATGTTCCCAATGTATTATTGATAAGCAATCCTTTACTATCAGTTAAATATCCAGCAAATGTAAAGTCTTCTTTTTGCTTAGTAGTTTCTCTAATTAAGTTACCTTGTGCATCGTATTCTGCATCTTTAGTTAAAATGTTATTTACGCTTTGATTTAATTTAATTACGATTCTAACACCTACTGTTTCAGGTAAAAGGTTGTTAAATTCGATAAGTTTATTTAAATTATCACTAGTAATCGACCCATTACCATTAGCGTCTAAAGTTAAATCTGCAACTTTGTCCTCTTCATGATATGTTTTATCAAAACCACTTAAACCTTGATAATCATACTTATGCAATTCTACACTTTCAATATAAGGTAATAAGTCTTTATCTATTTGGTAATTATATGACCATTGATTACTTTTTGTTTTGCTATATGAAAAAATGCCTTCTTTCATAATTTGTTGATCAATAAGGAAACCACCATACTCTCCTGGAGCATCGTCATACGCAGCTGATCCACTACTTGCTTTAAATGTATTACTATTCTCACTTGATATATTGTTTTGTAAACCAACTAAATCACTGTCAGCATTTGTTAAGAAGTAACCACTGCTTTCAGATGTACGTACAATTTTATTTCCTCTAGAGTCACGTACAAATATTTGATAATTTAACTTATTATTTTCTAAATTACCAGCACTATTTAAGATATTAGCAACCGTGTCATCAAGTTCTATTTTACCGTTAGTAGCTGTATATTGAGATAAGATCTCTGCTCCGCCAAACAAACCATCATTTGCTCTAATAAAGTTTACTTCCCATGTATTAGTAAGTTTGCCATTTTCATCAGTTAATCTAACAAATTCAACTGGTTGGCTTCTACCTGATGGATTTACAGTTATTTTTTAACATGTTGAGCGATAATTGGGTCAAGTTTTAAATCAATTTTATATCTATCTCCAGAGTTAGACCCTGACATATAACTATGGATTTCAAATGGAATAACGTTACTATTTAATGTTGTCGGATTATCTAATGAACCTGGATCAAATATTAACGACGCAAACGTATAATTATCTAAGTAACCTAATGATTTTTCTACTTCTTCACTTTGATCTACTGCCGCAGCTAAAGCTGTCGGTGTAGCCATTGTTCTGAACATTGTACGTGTTGGTGTAGCTAACGTTGTTGCACTTTCTTGATCATTAACTAGCTCAATAAGTGAAGCTTTTAAAATTTCAATATTAATTTCTTCATCTGTAGCAGTCTCATAATTAATATCAGCATTATCCATAATTGCTTTTGTTTCTGTAGCAGATAATTGGCTGCCTAAAAATGATTCTACAGTAGCCTTTTTGTCTTCAGCTGTTGCTAATTCTGTTTCTAATTTTGATTGCGTTTCAACATTTTCACTGTTTTCTGTATTAGTTACCTTAGATTTATCAGGTTCAGATACTGTAGTTTCCTCTTTTGGCATTTCTGACTCTTCTTTTGTGGTAACTTGTTGGTCATTAATATTTTGTGATTGCTCTACATTTTCATCTTTCTCACTATTATTATTTTCATCTACTGTTGTTTCTGTTGTTTTATTAATGTCTGTTGATGGCGTTTCAGCCTTAGAAGATACATCACTTGTATTTGCTTCTTCTGTTTTAGCTTCTTCTGTTGTTTCATTCTCATTTACAATTTCATTTGTTGTATTGTCAGAGGATGGCGTTTGTTCTTGAGTTGAATCAGTTTTGTCAGAATCCTTTTGTTCAGTAATTGTTTCTTCTGTTTTAGGTTCTTCTGTTTTAGGTTCTTCTGTTTTTATTAATTCATCACTATTCTCATTTACTGTCGATTGTTCAACTTCATTAGTGGATTCAACTTCAGAATTTTCTGTCTTTTCTTGTGTTAGTTTATCATTACTCTCATTTTTCACTTCTTCAGAATCTTGTTCTGTAGTAATATTTTCCTCTATACCTTTAATATCGCTTATATCTAAAGCTTCACCTTTATCTTTAGTACTTCCATCATCAGTAGTTATTGAATCAAGTTCATCTGCTTTAGCTTCATTACCTATCCCCATAACTAAAGTAGCTCCAATTAATAACGATGCTGTCCCCACTGTAAATTTCCTAATAGAGTATTTATTCAATCTATTAGGTAAAAACCCTTGTTTGTTTTTCATAATTTTTCCACCTCAAATTTACTTTTTCACAACTCAATATTACCCAATTAAATAATAAATGCAAGAGTTTTTTTGAAATATTTACATAACTAATACAATTAAGTGTGCGCGTCCTATAATAAAATAGTTATTGTAACGAGCAACTATATCAAGTGCAATTCGATAGATTATATTAGTTTTGCTTACTAAATTAGATTTTTAAGTATGAAATATTTTAGGGTATTCTAAATTTCCGATGAATTATTGTAAGAACTGAAATGTGCTTTAAATATGTTAATCATCGTGTATAACAAGAAAACTACAATTTTCTTGTATTCTCAATAACATACATATTAAATATTAAACATAATGCTAAAATGAAAAATGATTATAAAAAACTTTTGCATTTAATTCATTATTCGATGTGTAATGCGAGTTACTATTAATTATATTTTCAATAGTATACAATGTAAAGTGCCTAAGCAATAGTTTAAATATTAAAATAATTATAGCAATTAATATTTTTCATAACGTGGATAAATAACTAAATATTTTTTAGAGTAGTTAAAATCATTATATAGTTATTTTGAAAATCTTATTTTTATGAAATTCATTTACATTAAAAAGTTTAGTACACTAGCATATTTTCTCAACAAAAAACCTCGAAACATAGATATGTTTCGAGGTAAAAATAACTTTATTATTTATTGTTTAATTGAAGCTCTGTGTCGTTAGCTTGACGTATTTGTTTTAATAACACATAGTCTTCAATCAATGATTTACCATAAGAAGGAATCATTTCTTTCAATTTTGGTTCCCACTGTTTAAGCTGGCCAGGGAAGTTTCTTTCAATAACTTCTAATGCAACAGATACTGATGTTGAAGCACCTGGTGATTCACCTAATAATGCGATAACAGAATGGTCTTTAGAATTAACAACTTCTGTACCAAATTGAATAAATCCTCTACCATGTTCTTTAGTATCTTTAATAACTTGAACACGTTTACCAGCTTGTAAGATATCCCAATCCTCATCTTTAGCATCAGGTACAAATCGACGTAATTCTTTCATTCGATCATCTTTTTTCGCTAATACTTCTTGAATTGAATATTTAATTAATGGGAAGTTCTTAACCGCTGCAGATAACATCGTAATCACATTGCTTGGGTTAATTGATTTGAATAAATCTAAGTTAGAACCATTCTTCAAGAATTTTGGTCCGATGGCTGCAAATGGTCCGAATAATAATGAATTTTCATCTTGAATGTAACGTCTATCTAAATGAGGTACAGTCATTGGTGGTGTACCTTCTGGTTCTTTACCATAAGCTTTCACTTCATGTTTAGCTACAACTTCAGGGTTATTACATACTAAAAATTCGCCTGTAATTGGGAATCCGCCTAAATGTTTGCTTTCTGGGATACCAGTTTTTTGTAATAACGGAATCGCTGCACCACCAGCACCGATAAATAGATAATCAGTAATATGATGTTCTACTTTTTTAGTTTTTAGGTCTTTAATTTTAACTTCCCATTTACCGTCTTTACGACGGCTAAAGTCTTGAACTTCATGTTTATAGAAAAGCTGTGCATTTTCATGTTCGCCTAAATTTTTAGCCATCTTTCTAGTAAGTTCACCAAAGTTTACATCTGTACCTTCATCAATCTTACTAGCCGCAACCGTTTCATTTGGGTCACGACCTTCCATCATTAATGGCATCCACTCTCTTAATTTTTCGTGGTCTTCAGTATATTCAATACCTTTAAACATTGATAATGGAGCTAAGGCCTCATAACGTCTTTTCAAGAAGTTTACGTTTTTATCCCCTTGCACAAAGCTAATGTGTGGTAAAGGGCGAATAAATTCTTGTGGGTTGGCGATTTGTTTACTTTTTACTAAATGAGACCAAAATTGTTTTGAAATCTCAAATTGTTCATTTATTTCTTTAGCTTTTTCTACATCTATTGAGCCATCTTTTTGTTCAACTGTATAATTCAATTCACATAATGCGGCATGTCCAGTACCAGCATTATGACGCTCATTTGAACTTTCTATAGCAGGTTTGTCGAGTCTTTCAAAAAGTTTAATATTCCAATCTGGTGCAAGTTCTTTTAACATTGTCCCGAATGTTGTACTTAAAACACCCGCGCCAATTAAAATAACGTCTTTAGAGTTTGATTCACTCATCATGTTTCCACCTTTCAATTATCACTTTTTAATAGCAATTTATAATATTTTTATTTTATAAGATACCAGTCAGTCTATTCCTAATGTATTCATACCCTATAATACTGTCTTACTATCATAAATTTACTTCTCGATATATATCTCTCATAGCATATGATAAAACAACACTGTCGAAATGTAAAATGTATATTGCGATAAGATTAATTTCTGCTAAATTGCCTTAAGCGTCTTGTTTATACTAGGTTAGCTAGTCACCTATAATTATGTTATCTATCAAGCGTGCTTTACTGAATTTAACTGCTAATGAAATGAATATTTTCCCTTTTATTTGTTCTTGTTCAATGAGTTGCGGATAACTATAAATAGCCACTGTTTCAATGTTACCAGTGGTATGCTTTTCAATATAGTCACGTGTTTTTTCAATTAACTTTTTACTTTCCCTCTCACCCTGTTCATACATTGATTGCGCTAAACAAAGACCTTGATACAAATACGCCGCTTCTGTGCGTTCATGTTCTGTTAAATAAATATTACGGGAGCTTTTAGCTAATCCATCTTCTTCTCTTACGATATCTACACCAATAATTTTAATTGGATGATTGAAATCTTCTACCATTTTTTCAACGATAGCTAACTGTTGTGCATCTTTCTTACCAAAATATGCTTTATTGGGGCGTACAATATTAAATAATTTATTAACAACAGTAACAACACCATCGAAATGTCCTGGTCTCTCAGCGCCTTCTAACACTGTAGCAAGACGGCCTGCTTTCACTTCAATGGTCGGTTTTTGTGGATACATTTCCTTCTCGTTTGGATGAAATATATAATCAACGTTTACTGATTGTGCTTTAATAGCATCACCGTCAATGTTTCTTGGATATGATGCTAAATCTTCATTTGGTCCAAATTGCAAAGGATTAACAAAAATGCTAATCACAGTTACATCATTTTCTGCAACTGATTGAGCCATCATCTTTAAATGTCCATCATGTAATGCACCCATAGTAGGTACAAAACCAATATTATTACCTTGACGTTTTAGTTCATTTGTAATCTGTCCCATTTCTTTAATACTCGTGATTATTTTAGTCATTTTGTATCCTCATCCATCACGCGTTTTTTATAAGTATGATTCCCATCAGGAAACTGGCTAGATTTCACTTCTCTATTGTATTCAGTCAATGCATCAATGCCAACTGAAAAATCACCATATTGTTTTACAAATTTCGCTTGATGCTCGACACCATAATTTAATAAATCATGATAAACCAATACCTGTCCATCTGTATCTTTACCAGCTCCAATCCCTATTACAGGAATGTCTAGTTGTTTTGAGATTTCTGCTGCTAGATCAGCAGGTACCGCTTCTAGCACTAACATGACTGCGCCTGCCTGTTGTACAGCATGGGAATCGTTAAGAAGTTGTTGTGCCGCATCTTTGTTACTTGCTTGCATTTTATATCCTGTGATACCTACACTTTGTGGTGTAAGACCTAAATGTGAAACGATCGGAATTCCCATACGGCTACAATTTTCAATATATTTTGTTAGATGTGCACCCTCCGCTTTAATCGCATTGGCACTAGTCTGCTGGTACAATTTAACTGCTATTTCTAAATCATATTGTTCAGAAATGCCTACTCCACCAAATGGCACATCGACAACTACATAAGTATCAGGCGCACCTCTACGCACTGCCTTTGCATGATGTATCATATCCTCGACAGTTACTTGTACTGTATTGTCGTAACCCAAAACTGTCATGCCTAGTGAGTCTCCAACTAATATCATATCTATCTGTGCTGCTTCAGCTTGTTTAGCACTTGGGTAATCATAAGCTGTTACCATTGAAATTTTTTCTTTATTGTCTTTATATGCTTGTAACTGACTCAATGTTTTCAATTAAAATCAACTCCACAATTTGATATATTTATATTGTTATACATATATTAACTAAACTTTTTAGAAAAGGAAATAAAATAACATGAGCAATTTCGCTATTATTGGTCCTGGCGCAGTAGGAAGTACAATTGCATTTGACCTTCAACATAATCAACCAAACTTGAAATTATTAGGGCGTCGCAATCAAACGCTTAATTTCTTTGTTGATGGAAATTCAACTGAGGCACATCAATTAACTGTAACTGCTTTAAGTGACTGTAATGAAAAATTTGACGTTATAATTATCGCTGTAAAGATACACCAACTATCAAAAGTCTTAACTGAATTAGACCACTTGTTACATAAAGATACTACTATTATTTTAGCTCAAAATGGTCATGGTCAATTATCAAAGTTTAAACATCCATTTGTTTATCAAGCTGTAGTGTATATTAGTGGTCAAAAAGAAAATGATAAAGTAACCCACTTTCGTGACCATAAATTAATCTTAAAGAATACACCTCAAACAGAAGCATTACGTAAAGAACTAGAAAATACACCACTAGATATTCACCTAACTGATGATATAGAGAAAGCAATTTGGTATAAACTGCTTGTAAACTTAGCTATCAACAGCGTGACTGCCTTGAGTCGTTCTACCGCCTCTGTATTAACCATTCCTGGTATTAAAAATCTGTGTAAAAATTTATTACACGAAGGTATAGAAATCGCTAAATTTGAAAATGTAATATTTGGGGAAGAAATCGTAACTGAGATTATGAGGATTTATGAAGGTTATCCTAACGCAATGGGTACAAGTATGTACTACGATATTTTAGATAATAAACCTTTAGAGATTGAAGGAATTCAAGGTTTTTTATATAACAAAGCACGATTACATGATTTACAAACCCCCACGCTTGATACAATTTATCCCCTTTTACTAGCGCAACAAAAGAATTAAATTAAAACACTATTTCCAATTACAATAAGCCTAAGTAGTCAATTAATATAAAGTAATTACTTAGGCTTCATCATTATCTAATAAATGGCGTTATGGAAGTAATGATCAACTGCACATTCCAACAATCACATTATCTCTAAAATTATAAATAAAGGCACGATACTTCATAACCATCGTTCATTACAACTCCCACAGATTTACAGACTTTCTGAAAATAATTGCTAATACTAAAACATATATCTAAGACACAATTTCCCTTCTGTTTCTCCTATCTTTTTAATAACTGCATACACTCTATAAAATTAGCATTTTTTATTTTTGTTCATATAGAGTTCATATAAGAAGTTTATATTACAGTTATTAACAAATCGGAGGTCGAAAAAAATGAAAAAATTAATGTTTAGTTCAGCATTCTATACTTTACTAGGTATGTTGAGTGGTCTTTTTTACCGTGAAATGTCTAAAGGCGAAAATTTTAGTGGCTACTCTCAATTAAACGTCACACACACGCATTTACTCGTTTTAGGTACGATAATGTTCTTAATATTTATGGTTATTGAATACCAATTGAAATTAACTAAAAATAGTAAGTTATTTAATAGCTTTTTCTATTTATTCCACTTAGGTATTTTAGTAACAGTAGCTATGCAATATGTTAATGGTATTGCAACTATCAAAGGCTTTAGCGTTAGCCCAGCAATTGCAGGTATCGCAGGTTTAGGCCACATCATGATTTCTATTGCCTTTATTTTATTCTTTGTACTTTTAAATAAAAGGATAAATGCGAACTCAAATGAAATTAAATAATGATTTACAATGCTATAATAAAATCGCTTTAAAGTACCTATAATGAAATAGTACTTTAAAGCGATTTTATTTATTGTGATACAATAGTGAGCCGAATAAATATCAATATCATGTTAAGGAACACTCTTTAAGTTATTATTAATGCTCCCAAAGTAACAATAAATCAATATGGCTATTTTTCAAAAAAATTATAAGTCATTAACCTAGACAAATACTTGCCTATTACTACTGAAATAATTAAACGGTATAATATACATTCTAGCTCCATATCCTAACTTTTATTTTGTTATGTTAATCATCCATTTCATATAAGTTGCTAATTTCCATATATATTCTAAAGGTCCCCATTTATAATGTTTAAGCCATATAAAGTGAAATGACGATTTTGTAATATAAAAATACCTTTAAAACACTTCACCTTATTCTAAATACGACAATAAAATCGGTTATCACTAAAAGCATTGCGTTGCACCACTACTCTTTTTACTTATAATCTATAACCATAGAAATGAGTGTAATTTCGTTCCCATTGTTAATATAACTATGAGCAATATCAGATTTAAATCTCAATGCATCTCTTTCTTTTAAAGTAAGTACTTCATTTTCTAAATGCATTTCTAATTGACCTTCAATTATGATAATTGATTCTTCAGAACCAGCCAAATGTGGTTCAGAATTTAAAGTGGCACCGGGGTCTAATTCAACATAGAAGAACTCAAATGACTTACTTTTTTCAAATGGAAAGTAAGGATAAACTCTATATTTCCCTTCATTTTCTGTTACTGGTACAATATCTTCCTTTTTTACTTGGATATAGTCAGATTCTGCTTCACTCATCAGGCTACTAAATGACAATTTCAGTCCGTTACTAATCTTCCAAACAGTATTAATAGATGGAATTGTATTGCCTTTTTCTATCTCATTTAGCGAAGACGTACTCACCCCAGTGAGTTTTGATAATTTTTCCAGACTAATTTTGTTTTTCTTTCTATATAGATAAATATTTTTTGCCACAATTTTATGGAATTCCATCATAACGGCTCCTTTTTATATTGACTTTCCTTTGAAGTGGATATAAAATCCTTTTAAAAGGATATATCCTATACATAGGAATTATTATTGGTATATTTCCATAGTAAAGGATAATGCGAGGAGAATGCAATTTGTTTATATCTTTTATCATTTATACATTTTTCATGAGCTTTACACCTGGACCAAATAATTTATTAGCTTTGGATGGCGCCTTACGATTAGGTATTAGAGGTACATTGAAATTTCTAATTGGAATTGGTTTAGGTTTCTTAACGCTTTCATTGCTATGTCTTATTTTTAGTAAGTTTATGACAATTTATTTCACAAGTTTTATTTTGATTATAAAATTAGTAGGATTTGTTTATTTATTATATCTAGCATATACAGTGTTTAAACATAATCACAACAATGATAGCCTTGGTCATACATATCGTTTACGCGATGGATTATATCTTCAATACATGAACCCTAAGACTATCGTTTACGTGCTAACTGCAATTGTCACTTATATCACTACACAAGACATGACATTTTTCGCTTCCATGAGCTATACAGTTACCATCGCACTAATAGGCGTTTCTGGCGCTATTGCTTGGGCATTTTTAGGGCTTTGTTTCAAAAAAATATTACTAAAATATAATACTGCATATAAAATTTGTATGTCATTCTGCTTGGTCATATTGGCCTTTATGATGTTGTTAGAATAACTATTTAAATTAAGGATCCCGATATCATCTCAAAGCTTTTATAAATAATAGATAATCGTTTTTCTAATAAAAATAATAACTCTTTTATAATAAAAAAAGAGCGAGTCCCCAACCAAACTTGATTGGGAATACTCACTCCAATTTATTATTATACGATGAAATTCACAATTAAAATTAATCCTAAACCTACAACTGATAAGATAGACTCTAATAAGGTCCAAGTTAAAAATGTTTCTTTCATAGTTAAACCAAAATATTCTTTGAACATCCAAAATCCTGCATCATTCACATGTGAACAGAAAATACTACCGGCTCCGATGGCTAAAACGACTAATGAAATGTTGACATCAGACGATTGTAATAAAGGTAAAACAATACCTACCGACGAAATCGCTGCAACTGTTGTTGATCCTAGTGCTGTCCGTAATAACGCCGCAGCTAACCATGCAAGGATAAGTGGTGACATTTCAGTACCTTTAAATATCTCTGAAATGGTGTCACCTACACCACCATCAATTAGTATCTGTTTAAATGTTCCGCCGCCACCTATGATAAGAATAAGCATTGCAATGGGGGTAATGGCATTCGAAACGGTATCCATAATCTGCTTCATACTCTGTTTCCTTCTAATACCCATAGAATAAATTGCAAATAATACGGCAATTAACATCGCAGTTACAGAGGTTCCAATAAAGTAGATAAATCCTTCGAAACCATTTGCTTTTCCGTCTTCATTACCAGTTATTAACTGTACAATTGTAGCTAATAGCATCAAGATAACTGGTGCAAGTGCCGTAAGCAAACTCATACCAAAACTTGGTAAATCTTTGTTTTCAAATACTTTGAACTCACCGACAGCTGCTTGATTTCCTTTTCTTTTGAAAGCTTCAGGCGTTAATTTATGTGCAATTTTTGGGAAAATAGCTCCAACAATAATTGCTAAAGGTATACCGATAATAACCCCATACATCAATACATGACCAATATTAGCATTTACCGCTTCTGAAATTGCAACTGGGCCTGGATGTGGCGGTAAAAAACCATGTGTGACTGCAATAGAGGTTGCCATCGGAAGTCCAACTGTTAAGTTTGAAATCTGCATCCTTTTAGCTAATGTAAATACTAAAGGAATTAATAACACAAATGCCACTTCCAAGAATAATGATATCCCAATAATAAATGACGCGATAATCATTGCCCACGTCACATATTTCTTACCAAACACATTGATTAATGTATCGGCAATACGTGTAGCACCACCGCCATCTGACAATAACTTACCTAATATAGAGCCTAATCCAAAAATAATCGCAATATGTCCTAGTGTATCCCCCATACCTTTTTCAATAGTGGTTACAATTGTATCTAAAGGCATTCCCAGTAAAATACCGGTTACCATTGAAGTAATAATTAGAGCAATAAATGTATTAAGTTTAAACCACATAATTAACATTAATAATATAAGTACTCCAATCACAACAGCAACTAACGGCCAAATTTCTCCCATCATGTTCTTCCCCTACTTTCTATATCTCTTTCGAATTCATCTTATATACAGTTGTTAATGTATCTTCGTCTCCAATATTTCCCGGGAAAATAACATAAGGCATTTGACTATATTTTGCTTCTTCCCCTGTTAACCAAACTGGTACACCTTGCGTTATTTGACCGATAACAATTGCCTTTTTAATATTCAGTCCTTTAGTGGCAACATCGCTAGAAGTAATACCACCTTTAGCAATAATGAATCTTGGTTTTACTTTTAAGCCTTGTACAATACCAACTAATGCATTAGAAATATTCGTAGAAATACTTAAATTATTCGTTAAATCTTCTGTTTTAATTACATCTCTTGAAGTATAAACAACGACATCTCTCTCCGATTGAATCAATGATGTCACTTTTTCTATTTGTTGGTTTATGTACGATTGTAAATCATTTGTAGTGACTGCTTTTACATCAAACTCAATAGATGCAATATCAGTATTTGTTAATAAATGTTGTAGTTGCGATGAAGTTTTTTTAACATGTGATCCTACAATCATTAGGCCACCATTCGTTTGATTACCATAATGATTCAAGTTAATAATCTCTCCAGGTGTTTCACACATAGCTTTAACAAAAGACGCGGCTGTTCTAAACATGAATTTTTTATCATTACTTCCTAAAAATGTAGTTAAACATGAAACAAAATAATCCATGTCTTCATCATTTAATGCATCGACAACAACAGCATCAAAATTTGAGATACTGTTAAGCACTTCATTAATTGATTGAGCATCGCGTTCTCGTATTTGTGATAAACGAATATGTTTTACGTCATTTGTATTAATTTCTCCATTACTTTTCTCTTCTATAAAACTTGCCATCGTTCTACTACTAAATCCAAATGTAGTATCATTTGCAAATTCACTTTCAGACACAGGAATATATGCGTCACCTTCTTTTAAGTAATGAATACCATCAAATGTGTAACGTTTCCCTTCAAAGAACGCTGGTATATAAAATACTCCATCAAATTGTTCATCTGAAGCTTCGCTCAAGACTTTCGGTTCTAAATAAAAATGCCCTCTTAATGTCGAATCTCCTCTACTTATTACAATGTATGGATGATCTAATCGTTGCGAAACTCGTGCTATATTACGACTGATTTCTTGATGCAGTTGTGTTGTTTCTTGTTCATTTAATGCTCTAGAATTCGTTAATATATAAAACATATGGTTATCTTGCTTAAAACCATCTTCAATTAGAGATTCTGACCATTCTGTATATACTGGTAAGTCTTTTACTGTTTGAGTTCCAGTTGGATCATCATCTAGAACGATAATTTTATATTTAAAAGCACTAAGTTTTTTTGAAATAACATCTTGTTTCTTGGTATTTATTAAACGCTCAGTTAACATCTTTTCACCTACATATTATTTATATTTTCAAAGAATTTTATAATTCCTGAATGATCATTCATACCATTACCGCGTGCAACTTCTGATTTATATATTTCTTTCACTTGATTTGCTATAGGCAATGTAAGACCAACTGTATCTGCTGTTGAACTCACGTTTTTCATATCTTTTAAATTTATGTTTAGTGTGCCCCCTGGTTGATAGTCTTCCTCAATCATTTTTGGAAACTTCGCATCCATTACGCTAGAACCTGCTAAACCACCTTTAATTGCTCTATACATATTTGCTAAATCTATATCAAATTTTTTCGCTAATACTACCGCTTCAGAAAGCGCAGCAATGTTAGTGTTAACTATAATTTGGTTTGCTAACTTTACTACGCTACCAGCGCCGACATCTCCGACTCTTATAACTGATGCAGCAATAGGTTCTAAAACTTTTTGAATTTCTGGTAAATCTGTTTCTGCACACCCAATCATGACGGATAATTCACCTGTTATCGCTAAAGGTTCTCCTCCACTAACGGGAGCATCCATATATTTAATCTGTTTTGTTTCTAGTACTTTACTTATTTCCAATGATTCATTTGGTGTTAGAGAACTAGTATCAATAATAGCTTTTACTTTAATATCAGTTTGTTTAACTATGGCATCTTCGCCACTATATAAAACAGCCTTTACTATCGCACCATTTGGCAACGATGTAATAACATAATCAGCTTGTTGAGCCATTTGTTGTACTGAAACAGCATTTGCACCTTGCATCACTACTTCATTTTCTGCTTCTTTATTTAAATCATTAACAAGAACAGTTACGTTCGCTTTTAATAAATTTTCTACCATTGGTTTGCCCATAATACCTAAACCTATAAATCCTACTTTCATAATTAACACCCTCCTGAAAACGTTTGCAAAAATAATTGTATACTAAAAACATTAAAATGTATACATTTTATTACTAATTTTTTTATAGTACACTTATTGTAATGAGGTGAGTTAATTGAATAATAATGAATTAACAATTTATCAAAGAATAAGAAATGACATTATTTCTGGTGCTTTTAAAAAAGATGAGAAAATTACCGAAGCCAAACTTGCAAAGAAGTATGAAGTAAGTCGCACTCCAATTCGTGAAGCATTAAAGCAACTAGAACTAGAATACTTTATAAAAAACGCGTATATTTTCATACCAACTAGTGAAGAATATAGGCAAATATTTGAAATGCGTATTTTATTAGAGACACATGCATTAAAAAAAGCTGCTATTGTTTATACAACATCAGATTTAGAAGAATTAAAAAGTTACACTGAAATAGATATTGAAGTAGAAGATGAAGCTAAAATCATTGAAATCAATGACAAATTCCATCAAAAAATTATCGCTGCTACTAATAACCAGTTTATTTTAGATACATACCAAAAATACAAAAGCTTCATTTATTTATTTAGCCAAACTGTAATTAACAAACGCCGTCCTGGTCTAATAGAAGAACATAAAGCCATCGTTTCAGCGCTTTATGACAGAGATATCACTTTAGCTGTCACGTTACTCGAAAACCATTTAAAAAACGACTTAGAGTTCAGCCTTTATTATTTAGAATTTAAAAACAATAAATAATTTAAAAAGACACGAAATTTTAAAAATTTCGTGTCTTTTTATGAAATAAACTTAATTTATAATTAAGGAATATTAGTGTGCAAATCCTAGGTGTTGCTTTTATGTCTAACAAGGTATATATTATCGCTAACAAGTATATTTTTTATACCACCCGTTTATATTAACTGTAAACAGGCAATTATTAATACAATAGTAACTATAAAATCTATGAGGGGGCGCTATATGAATATCATTGGCCATCACCACATTTCAATGTACACAAAAGATGCACAAATAAATAAAGATTTTTATACTCAGATTTTAGGATTACGTTTAGTAGAAAAATCCGTAAATCAAGATAACCCTAAAATGTACCATTTATTTTTCGGAGATGAAATTGGTTCTGCAGGAACATTGCTGAGCTTTTTTGAGATACCTAATTTAGGGAAAAATCGTCCTGGTACAAATTCCATTCATCGTATAGGTTTATTAGTTCCTGATAAATCATCTTTAACTTATTTTAAATCTCGACTAGAAGCTAACAATGTAAACACGACAAATATGACATATTTAAACCAACAAGCCTTGTTATTTAAAGATCCAGATGATTTAGAGATTATATTAGTTGCTAATAATCAATATAATCTACCAAAATCATGGCGCAAAAACCCATACTCAAATATTCCTACAGAGCACCAAATTTTAGGTATGGGACCTGTCGAATTACGACTACGCGACACTCAAAAAACCGTTGATTTTTTACAACATGAACTGCGTTATACTCCAAAACAGAATACAGATGAAACAGTTATGACCTTGGATGAAAATGGCCTATACTCAGACTTTGTGATTGTCGAACAACAAGGTCAACGTGCGCGACCTGGCCAGGGTTATGTGCACCACATAGCTGTTAATACACCTAAAGAGTCAAATTTAGAAGCTATTTTAGCAACAGTTAATCATAACCCTGGAAATAATAGTGGTATTATTGATCGCTACTTTTTCAAATCATTATATTACCGACACAACAGTATTATGTATGAATTTGCAACAGAATCTCCTGGTTTCACAGTGGACACAGCTGTTGAAGATTTGGGCAAACAACTCAATTTACCAGATTTTATGGAAGATCAACGCACTCAAATTGAATCACAATTACACGATTTATAAAGGATGATGATATATGGCTATTTTAAAAATGAATGAAAATACTCCATTAGAATTTGGGCTTTATTCACTTGGAGATCACCTACTCAATCCTCATAATGGTGAAAAAATAAGTTATGAACAACGCATTCAAGAATTAATCGAGGCAAGTCAATTAGCAGAACAAGCAGGTATAGATGTTTTCGGTGTTGGCGAAAGTCACCAAGAGCACTTTACCACACAAGCACATACAGTTGTATTAGGAGCAATCGCACAAGCAACTAATAAAATTAAAATATCTAGTTCTTCCTCAATTATCAGCGCAGCAGACCCAGTTAGAATATTTGAAGATTTTGCAACATTAGACTTAATATCACATGGGCGAGCAGAAATAGTAGCAGGTAGAGCTTCTCGCACAGGCATCTTCGATTTATTTGGTTTAGATTTAAATAATTATGATGAGCTTTACGAAGAAAAATTAAATTTACTGTTAGAGTTGAATAAAACCGATAAAATTACTTGGTCTGGTAAATTCAGACCTGATTTAAATAATATGAAAATATTTCCAAGACCAATAGACGATGAACTACCAATTTGGCGTGCCGTTGGCGGTCCTGCAGCAAGTGCGATTAAAGCGGGACGCCAAGGTATCCCAATGATGATTACTACATTAGGTGGGCCAGCAATGACATTTAAAGATTCAATAGATGAATATCGATTAACTGCCAAAGAACATGGTTTCGATACTTCAGCCCAATCGTTACCAGTTTCTACTGCTAGTTTATTCTATACTGCTGAAACGACACAATTAGCGTTGAAAGAATATTACCCTCACCTTAATGTTGGTATGTCTTTTATAAGAGGTACTGGCTATCCAAAACAACAATTTGCTAATGCACCGGATTATAGAGATGCCTTAATGGTTGGAAGTCCACAACAAATCATTGAAAAAATACTTTACCAACATGAGCTTTATAATCATCAGAGATTTATGGCTCAAATTGATTTCGGTGGTGTACCTTTTAATAAAATAATGAAAAATATAGAACTCATTGGTAATGAAATCATTCCAGGTGTTAAAAAGCATTTGAACAAATAGGAGGTATACTATGAATGTTGTACTACTATCTGGTTCTACAGTTGGCTCTAAAACGAGTACTGCTATGAAATATCTAAATGAAGCCATAACAAATCAGGACGATACACTTAATATCCAATTATTTGATTTAAAGCATTTAGAGTTATCTTTTAGCGATGGACGAAATTACTTGGATTATTCCGGAGACACATTAGAATTAACTACTGCTTTAATGCAAGCGGATATTATTTTTATAGGTTTTCCAATCTTTCAAGCATCCATACCTGGAACACTTAAAAACGTATTTGATTTACTTCCTGTTAACGCGTTTCGAGATAAAGTTGTAGGTGTTATAGCTACTGCGGGTTCTCCAAAACATTACTTAATTGCTGAAACACAATTAAAACCAATATTAAGTTATATGAAAGCCCACGTTATGCAAACTTATGTATTTATAGAAGAACGTGACTTTTCTAATGGCGCTATCGTCAATGATGACATTATATTTAGAATTAATGATTTAGCAACATCAACCTTGCGTGTTTCTAAATTATATAATCAGCTTTTAGACGAAGAAAATGACCAATACGATTTTTAGTTCATAATCTAATATTTTAGTTACCTATAAATTCAAAGAGCTGAGACATATCTTTATGTCTCAGCTCTTTTTTGTATTAAATAGATAGAAGTTATTAAAATTTAGTTATTTTTTTCTGTTCCTTTCTTTTTTCCTTGTCTATTTCTTAAGAGCATCATTGAACCTATAGATCCTAGTAAAGTTCCAAAAATCCAACTATCTTTATTGTTTTCACCTGTATTAGGTAAATGAGTTATTGAATTCATATTTTGTTCTGAGTTTCCATTAGTCTCATTTTGCTTTGTTTGTAAGTAGCTTAAAGATACGTTTAATGGTTGTAGCTCTGAATTGTGTTTATACAATTCTGTATTAAGTCTTCCATCTAATAGCGTATTATCTCTATTGTTTGAATAGTGTATCTCTACATTTTTATCTATAGATTTCTGTGAGTTTGATTTTCTAATAGAATGGTCCAAATAATCATTTATATTAGTATGCTTTTGACCTTTTGTATTTGGTGATTCTATATCTAATATACCATTGCCGTCTTTATCATTTACTTTTGGTGGTCTCACTAAGGTAATTTGTTCTAATCTATTTTGAAGTGAATTTTTGTCTAAAGAGCTATTAGGTATGTCATTTATTTTGCTTATCGCTGATGTCTTAGCACTTTGCAGTGTTTGGATTAATTTGTCTAATTCCTCTCTCTCTTTTGGAGTAATTAATCCGTCTTTTTTAATTTCTATTAATTTTTCTTCAACTTTTGCTTTTGCTTCTTCCGCTGCTTGGATAGCTTTCTTTGCTTTAGCAAGTTGTTCTATGTCTAACACGCCATTACTGTCTTGGTCTGTTACGGCGGGTGATGTTACTGTACTGATTCCGTCTAAGCGTGTTTGTAAATCTGTCTTGCCTGCTGTACCTTCTGGTACATTACTTAATTTCTCTGTGGCGTTTGTTTTAGCCTTGTCTAATGCTTCAATTAACTTGTCTAGTTCACCTTTCTCACTCGGATTCACTAATCCATCGCTTGTAATCTCAGTTAGTTTATTATCTACAGCTCTCTTCGCTTCTTCCACTGCCTCGATTGCTTGGTCTGCATCTTTTAATTGAACTGTGTCTAAGATTCCATTACCGTCTTTATCATTCACTTCCGGCGATGACGCTGTACCGATTCCATCTAGACGTGTTTGTAAATCTGTCTTACCTGTTGTACCGTCGGGTACATTATTCAATTTCTCTGTGGCATTTGTTTTGGCTTTATCTAGTGCTTCAATTAACTTGTCTAATTCTGCTTTCTCACTCGGATTAATTAATCCATCGTTTGTGATTTCAGTTAACTTAGTATCGACAACTCTCTTCGTTTGTTCCACTGCCTCGATTGCTTCTTGCGCTTCTGTTAATTGAACGGTATCCAAGATTCCATTACTATCTTTATCATTCACTTCTGGGGATGTTACTGAATTTATGCTATCTAAGCGTGTTTGTAAATCTACTTTTCCTGTTGTACCATCTGGTACATTGTTTAATTTCTCTGTGGCATTTGTTTTGGCTTTGTCTAATGTCTCAATCAATACATCGAGCTCTGCTTTCTCACTTGGATTAATTAATCCATCGCTTGTGATTTCTGTTAACTTACTATCTACAGCTTGCTTCGCTTCTTCCGCTGACTCAATTGCTTCTTGCGCCTCAGTTAATTGAACGGTATCTAAGATTCCATTACCGTCTTTATCATTCACTTCTGGTGATGTTACTGAATTTATGCTATCTAAACGTGTTTGTATGTTTGACTTCCCTGTTGTACCGTCAGGCACATTGTTCAATTTCTCTGTGGCATTCGCTTTAGATTTATCTAATACCTCAATTAACTTGTCTAATTCTGCTTTCTCACTCGGATTCACTAATCCATCTCTTGTGATTTCAGTCAACTTACTATCTACAGCTCTCTTCGCTTCTTCTGCTGCCTCAATTGCTTGTTCAGCGTCTTTTAATTGAACTGTATCTAACACGCCGTTACTATCTTTATCATTCACTTTTGGTGACGTTACTGTACTGATTCCGTCTAAGCGTGTTTGTAAATCTGTCTTGCCTGCTGTACCTTCTGGTACATTACTTAATTTCTCTGTGGCGTTTGTCTTAGCTTGGTCTAATGCTTCAATCAGTACATCGAGCTCTGCTTTCTCACTTGTATTTACTAATCCATCGCTTGTAATCTCAGTTAATTTATTATCTACAGCTCTCTTTGCTTCTTCCGCCGTCTCAACTGCTTGTTGTGCTTCTGTGAGTTGGACTGTATCTAATACGCCATTACTATCTTTATCATTCACTTCTGGTGATGTTACTGAATCTATGCCATCTAAACGTGCTTGTAAGTCTACTTTTCCTGTTGTACCTTCTGGTACATTGTTTAATTTCTCTGTGGCATTTGTCTTAGCTTTGTCTAATGCCTCAATTAGTACATCTAATTCACCTTTTTCACTTGGATTTACTAATCCATCGTTTGTGATCTCAGTTAACTTACTATCTACAACTCTCTTCGCTTCTTCGGCTGCCTCGATTGCTTCTTGCGCTTCTGTTAATTGAACGGTATCTAGTACGCCATTACTATCTCGATCATTCACTTCCGGGGATGTTACTGAATTTATGCTATCTAAACGTGTTTGTAAGTCTGACTTCCCTGTTGTACCGTCAGGTACATTATTCAATTTCTCTGTCGCATTCGTTTTGGCTTTATCTAACGCTTCAATTAACTTATCTAATTCGTCTTTTTCTCTTGGATTAATCAATCCATCTCTTGTGATTTCTGTTAACTTATTATCTACAGCTCTCTTCGCTTCTTCTGCTGCCTCAATTGCTTGTTCAGCGTCTTTTAATTGAACTGTATCTAAGATTCCATTACTATCTTTGTCATTTACTTCTGGCGATGTTACTGTACCGATGCCATCTAAGCGATTTTGTAGATCTACTTTTCCTGTTGTACCCTCTGGTACATTACTTAATTTCTCTGTCGCATTTGTTTTAGCTTTATCTAACGCTTCAATTAACCTGTCTATTTCACCTTTCTCACTTGGATTTACTAATCCATCTCCTGTAATCTCAGTCAACTTACTATCTACAGCTCTCTTTGCTTCTTCGACTGCCTCAATTGCCTGTTCAGCGTCTTTTAATTGAACTGTATCTAATACGCCATTACCGTCTTTGTCATTTACTTCCGGTGATGTTACAGTACTGAGTCCATCTAAGCGTGTTTGTAAATCTGTCTTACCTGTTGTACCCTCTGGTACATTACTTAATTTCTCTGATGCGTTTGTCTTAGCTTTATCTAACACTTCAATTAACTTGTCTAATTCTGCTTTTTCGCTTGGATTAATCAATCCATCTCTTGTAATTTCAGTCAATTTATTGTCTGCAGCTCTCTTCGCTTCTTCCGCTGACTCAATTGCTTGTTCCGCCTCAGTTAATTGAACTGTATCTAATACGCCATTACCGTCTTTGTCATTTACTTCCGGTGATGACGCTGTACCGATTCCATCTAGACGTGTTTGTAAATCTGTCTTACCTGTTGTACCGTCGGGTACATTATTCAATTTCTCTGTGGCATTTGTCTTAGCTTTATCTAATGCCTCAATCAATACATCGAGCTCTGCTTTCTCACTTGGATTCACTAATCCATCGCTTGTGATTTCTGTTAACTTACTATCTACAGCTCTCTTCGCTTCTTCCACTGCCTCGATTGCTTCTTGCGCTTCTGTTAATTGAACTGTATCCAAGATTCCATTACTATCTCGGTCATTCACTTCTGGGGATGTCACAGTACTGATTCCATCTAAGCGAGTTTGTAAGTCTACTTTTCCTGTTGTACCTTCTGGTACATTATTTAATTTCTCTAATGCATTCGTTTTGAATTTGTCTAATACTTCAATTAACTTGTCTAATTCTGCTTTCTCACTCGGATTCACTAATCCATCGCTTGTAATCTCAGTTAATTTATTATCTACAGCTTGCTTCGCTTCTTCCGCTGACTCAATTGCTTGTTCCGCCTCAGTTAATTGAACGGTATCCAAGATTCCATTACTGTCTTTATCATTCACTTCCGGGGATGTTACTGAATTTATGCTATCTAAACGTGTTTGTAAGTCTGACTTCCCTGTTGTACCGTCAGGTACATCACTTAATTTCTCTGATGCGTTTGTTTTTGCTTGGTCTAAAACTCCAATTAGTCGATCTAATTCTGCTTTCTCACTCGGATTCACTAATCCATCTCTTGTAATCTCAGTTAATTTATTATCTACAGCTCTCTTCGCTTCTTCCGCTGACTCAATTGCCTGTTCAGCCTCTGAGAGTTGAACAGTATCCAAGATTCCATTACTATCTTTATCATTCACTTCTGGTGATGTTACTGAATTTATGCTATCTAAACGTGTTTGTAAGTTTGACTTCCCTGTTGTACCGTCAGGTACATTATTCAATTTCTCTGTCGCATTCGTTTTGGCTTTATCTAACGCTTCAATTAACTTATCTAATTCGTCTTTTTCGCTTGGATTAATCAATCCATCTCTTGTAATTTCAGTCAACTTACTATCTATAGCTTGCTTCGCTTCTTCGGCTGCCTCGATTGCTTCTTGCGCTTCTGTTAATTGAACGGTATCTAAAACGCCATTACTATCTCGGTCATTTACTTCCGGTGATGACGCTGTACCGATTCCATCTAGACGTGTTTGTAAATCTGTCTTGCCTGTTGTACCCTCTGGTACATCACTTAATTTCTCTGATGCACTTGTCTTAGCTTTGTCTAATGCCTCAATTAGTACATCTAATTCGCCTTTTTCACTTGGGTTTACTAATCCATCGTTTGTGATCTCAGTTAACTTACTATCTACAACTCTCTTCGCTTCTTCGGCTGCCTCGATTGCTTCTTGCGCTTCTGTTAATTGAACGGTATCTAGTACGCCATTACTATCTCGATCATTCACTTCCGGGGATGTTACTGAATTTATGCTATCTAAACGTGTTTGTAAGTCTGACTTCCCTGTTGTACCGTCAGGTACATTATTCAATTTCTCTGTCGCATTCGTTTTGGCTTTATCTAACGCTTCAATTAACTTATCTAATTCGTCTTTTTCTCTTGGATTAATCAATCCATCTCTTGTAATTTCAGTCAACTTACTATCTACAGCTTGCTTCGCTTCTTCCGCTGCCTCGATTGCTTGTTCCGCCTCAGTTAATTGAACTGTATCTAAAACGCCGTTACTATCTCGATCATTCACTTCTGGGGACGTTACTGAATTTATGCCATCTAAACGTGTTTGTAAATCTGTCTTACCTGTTGTACCGTCAGGTACATTACTTAATTTCTCTGATGCATTTGTTTTGGCATCATTTAACACTTCGATTAATACATCAAGTTCTGCTTTTTCGCTTGGATTTATTAGCCCGTCCCTTGTTATTTCAGTTAACTTATTATCTACGGTTCTCTTTGCTTGTCCTGCTAGCTCAATAGCTTGTTCTGCCTCTGAGAGTTGAATTGTATCTTTTACTCCATTACCGTCTTTATCATTCACTTCTGGGGACGTTATTGAATCTATGCCATCTAAGCGTGTTTGTAAATCTACTTTTCCTGTTGTACCGTCAGGTACATTGGTCAATTTCTCTGTGGCATTTGCTTTTGCTTGGTCTAAAACTCCAATTAGTCGATCTAATTCCACTTTTTCGCTTGGATTAATCAATCCATCACTCGTAATTTCAGTCAACTTACTATCTACAACTCTCTTCGCTTCTTCCGCTGACTCAATTGCTTGTTCCGCCTCAGTTAATTGAACGGTATCTAACACTCCATTACTATCTCGGTCATTCACTTCTGGTGATGTCACAGTACTGATTCCATCTAAGCGAGTTTGTAAGTCTACTTTTCCTGTTGTACCTTCTGGTACATTATTTAATTTCTCTAATGCATTCGTTTTGAATTTGTCTAATACTTCAATTAACTTGTCTAATTCTGCTTTCTCACTCGGATTCACTAATCCATCGCTTGTAATTTCAGTCAACTTACTATCTACAGCTCTCTTCGCTTCTTCTACTGACTCGATTGCTTCTTGCGCTTCTGTTAATTGAACGGTATCTAACACGCCGTTACTATCTTTATCATTCACTTCTGGTGATGACGCTGTACCGATTCCATCTAGACGTGTTTGTAAATCTATCTTACCTGTTGTACCGTCGGGTACATTATTCAATTTCTCTGTGGCATTTGTCTTAGCTTTATCTAATGCCTCAATCAATACATCGAGCTCTGCTTTCTCACTTGGATTCACTAATCCATCGCTTGTGATTTCTGTTAACTTACTATCTACAGCTCTCTTCGCTTCTTCCACTGCCTCGATTGCTTCTTGCGCTTCTGTTAATTGAACGGTATCCAAGATTCCATTACTATCTTTATCATTCACTTCCGGTGATGTTACTATACCAATTCCATCTAAGCGTGTTTGTAAGTCTACTTTTCCTGTTGTACCTTCTGGTACATTGTTTAATTTTTCAGAAGCATTCGTTTTGGCTTTATCTAACGCTTTGATTAACTTATCTAATTCGTCTTTTTCGCTTGGATTAATTAAACCGTCTCTTGTGATTTCTGTTAACTTACTATCTACAGCTCTCTTCGCTTCTTCCACTGCCTCGATTGCTTTTTCTGCTTCTGTTAATTGAACGGTATCCAAGATTCCGTTACTATCTTTATCATTCACTTCCGGTGATGTTACTATACCAATTCCATCTAAGCGTGTTTGTAAGTCTACTTTTCCTGTTGTACCTTCTGGTACATTGTTTAATTTTTCAGAAGCATTCGTTTTGGCTTTATCTAACGCTTTGATTAACTTATCTAATTCGTCTTTTTCGCTTGGATTAATTAAACCGTCTCTTGTGATTTCTGTTAACTTACTATCTACAGCTCTCTTCGCTTCTTCCACTGCCTCGATTGCTTTTTCTGCTTCTGTTAATTGAACGGTATCCAAGATTCCGTTACTATCTTTATCATTCACTTCCGGTGATGTTACTATACCAATTCCATCTAGACGTGTTTGTAAATCTGATTTCCCTGCTGTACCGTCGGGTACATTATTCAATTTCTCTGTGGCATTTGCTTTTGCTTGGTCTAAAACTCCAATTAGTCGATCTAATTCCACTTTTTCGCTTGGATTAATTAATCCATCACTCGTAATTTCAGTCAGCTTATTATCTACAACTCTCTTCGCTTCTTCCGCTGCCTCGATTGCTTTTTCTGCTTCTGTTAATTGAACTGTATCTAGTACGCCATTACTATCTCGATCATTCACTTCTGGTGACGTTACTGTACCGATGCCATCCAAGCGTGTTTGTAGATCTACTTTTCCTGTTGTACCATCTGGTACATTACTTAATTTCTCTGATGCATTCGTTTTGGCTTTATCTAACGCTTCGATTAACTTATCTAATTCGTCTTTCTCACTTGGATTGATTAATCCATCCCTTGTGATTTCAGTTAACTTACTATCTGCAACTCTCTTCGCTTCTTCCACTGCCTCAATTGCCTGTTCAGCGTCTTTTAATTGAACTGTATCTAATACTCCATTACCGTCTTTGTCATTTACTTCCGGTGATGTTACTGTACCGATGCCATCCAAGCGTGTTTGTAAATCTGATTTCCCAGCTGTACCTTCTGGTACATTACTTAGTTTCTCTGTGGCATTCGTTTTGGCTTTATCTAATGCTTCAATTAACTTGTCTAGTTCACCTTTCTCACTCGGATTAATTAATCCATCACTCGTAATTTCAGTCAGCTTATTGTCTACAGCTCTCTTCGCTTCTTCTGCTGCCTCGATTGCTTGGTCTGCATCTGTTAATTGAACTGTGTCTAAGATTCCATTACCGTCTTTATCATTTACTTCTGGTGACGTTACTGAATCTATACTATCTAATCGTGTTTGTAAATCTACTTTTCCTATTGTACCGTCAGGTACATTATTCAATTTCTCTGATGCATTCGTTTTGGCCTTATCTAACGCTTCAATTAACTTGTCTAGTTCACCTTTCTCACTCGGATTAATCAATCCATCTCTTGTGATTTCAGTCAACTTACTATCTACAGCTCTCTTCGCTTCTTCCACTGTCTCAATTGCCTGTTCAGCCTCTGAGAGTTGAACAGTATCTAATACGCCATTACTATCTCGGTCATTCACTTCTGGTGATGTCACAGTACTGATTCCATCTAAACGTGTTTGTAAATCTGTTTTCCCTGCTGTACCTTCTGGCACATTGTTTAATTTTTCTGATGCATTCGTTTTAGCTTTATCTAACACTTCGATTAACTTGTCTAATTCGTCTTTCTCACTTGGATTGATTAATCCATCTCTTGTGATTTCAGTCAACTTACTATCTACAGCTCTCTTCGCTTCTTCCGCTGCCTCGATTGCTTTTTGCGCTTCTGTTAATTGAACTGTATCTTTTACTCCATTACTGTCTTTATCATTTACTTCTGGCGATGACGCTGTACCGATTCCATCTAGACGTGTTTGTAAATCTGTTTTCCCTGCTATACCGTCGGGTACATTGATTAATTTCTCCGTTGCGTTTGTTTTTGCTTTGTTTAAAACTTCAATCAGTACATCGAGTTCTGCTTTTTCTCTTGGATTTATTAACCCATCTCTTGTGATTTCAGTTAATTTATTTTCTGCAGTTCTTTTTGCTTGTTCTGCTAGTTCAATTACTCTCTCTGCCTCTGAAAGTTGAACTGTATCTAATACTCCATTACTATCTCGATCATTTACTTCTGGTGGGGTTACTGTTGAAATTTTATTCAATTTTGTTTTAAGTGTTCCTTTGCCATTCACACTATCTGGTACATCATTTAACTTCTCTATTGCAACATCTTTAGCTGTTTTCAATAATTGATTTAATCTATCTATTTCATCTTTTTCAGATGGTGTAATTAAACCATCTGAATTCACTTCTGATAACCTTTGAGAAACAACGCGTTGAGCTTCTTCTGCTGCTTGTACGGCTCTAGCAGCTTCATCTAATTGAACAGTGTCTACAACACCGTTACTATCTACATCATTCACTTCTGGAGAAGTCGACGTAGTAATTCCATCTATTCTTCTTTGGAGATCATTTTTACCCGAAGCACCATCTAATACATCGCTTAGTTTATTGATAGCTATTTGTTTTGCTTCTTCTAAAGCATTAATTGCTTCATCAACTTTCTGCTTCTCGGAGGGGCTCACAGCTCCATCTGCCATAACTTCTTGAATTTTTTGTTCAACTTGTTGTTTTGCTTGTTCTGCTGCTTCGATTGCCTGTTCCGCTTTTTTCTTCTTAGCTTTAATTAGAGCTGTATTAATTCTTCTTGCTACGTCATCAATATCAACAGATTGATTTGTAATATTGACTCCTCTTAGAACATTTGGATCTAATGTGTCACTTAAAATATATCCAAACAGTTTATCCTTGTTAATATCTATATAATAACTAGCATCAAATGATATAACAAATTCGACACTACCTCCAGAGCCGCCTCCAGTATTTGGATTGCCATTAGTTCCACTATCTGGTCTAGTGTAGGAATAATATCCTAAATGGTCTTGCTGTAACAGAATCCTTTGTCTACCATTATATACTGCGAAAACTTGCTTTATTTTTTTATTAAGACTTGGATTGGGTCTTATTGCATAGTTTTCAAATCGATAAGTGCCTCTGCCTTTTTCTTTTGATAAAACCATTGTTGCAATAAGTACTTCTCCATTATTATAAAAAATTTCATCTTCTACGATACCAAAATGATTTTTAGTTACATCAGATTGATTTGTGAACGTATATACAGCACGATAATCATCATTATTTCTATTAAAAGTTAAATCTTTCATTTTATATAATAATTGATTTATTCTGTCTGCTTGAAAAGCGTTAATCTTCCTATTTCCAGCTACTCCATAATCTCCATTGAAAATATTATTGTAAGCATTCTTATTATTTTTTAATGATGTTTGTCTTATAATATTTCTTAAAAATAGCTTTCTTTCTTCTTCGGTTAATTCATTTCTATTTCTCTCTACTTCTCTTAAAGCTGTTGTAATGTAATCGCCCGATTGTACAGTATCATAACTTAATCTCCACCCAAAATGTCTATCTATAAAGCGGCCATTGTAACGAGAAATATTTAAACTCCTTGCCACTCTTGATTTAGGCTTATTTTGGTTCAATTTTTTTATTTCATTATTTAAATTTGCTAAATTTAAGCTATTGGCTTGATTGATATCACTGTTACTTTCTATTTTTTGTACATTTGCAGGGATGTTATTTAGTTCATTATTATCAATATCGTTGTTTACTATAACACTATTATTTTTCATTTGATCAGTATTTTCATTTTTTTGCTCTACTGTATATTGATCATTTTCTTCAGTCTTTGAATTAGTATTGTCGGTGCTTTTGTCAGAAGGTTTTTCCTGCGATGATATGGTTGCTTTGTTTTCTTTACTTATATTATTTTCTTGCTTCTTTATTTGCTCTTTTTCAATATTATAGTTTGATTCTTCATCTACTTTATCTGAAATTGCACTTTGCTTTTGGCTTTCTTTTGCTTCTCTTTCATTATTAACAGAGATGTGTTCGCGCTTTTGTGCTTCTTTGTTTATCTCTTCACTTTCCGTTAATTTTTGATTCGCAATATTTGATACGTCTCCGTCATTTTGTCCTTCTCCAGAATTCTTGTTAGCAACTTCCCCTGAACCAGATTGTTTTACTTCTGAAATAACTTGATCCTCGGCGTTATTTTGTATTTCAACCTTTTCTTTACTCTCTATCATATGTGCTTCCGCTTCACTGTCTTGATTGATAAAAAGAATTGATCCTAATAACACTGATGCTGTTCCAATAGTAAATTTCCGAATAGAATACTTGTTATTTCTTCTAGCAATATATTCTGTGAGTACTCTCATAGCTGTCTACTTCTCCTTCTTGATAATATAAATACCATATACAATTATATTTTGTTGTAGTAAGAGTAGTAGTGAATTTGTATATTGAGTAAAAAAATGGTTCTTTACAGTAAAATTTTGAGATGAAAGCAAAAGAACACCTTCCTATTTAATAGAAAGGCGCTCACTCTTATATTGTATTTGTTAATTTAACTGTTTTGTTACTAAACCTGAGACGGGTTCAAATATCGTTAATTCTTTTTTATTTAATAAATCTTCTGTAAGTTGTAATTCTATAATCTGATTGGAGTCATACCATTTAATGTACATGATTCGTGTAGTTAAATTTAAGACCGTTTGATACAAAGTATAATGAAGTGCCGCTTCTTCGTCTCGAACTGCACCTTTGGGTATGCTTACATTTTCTAGAAGTTTAAATGCGTTGAGTATGTCTTCTTCTGCATTAGTTGTTTCTTCTAAGTTATTTTTTAAGTAAGCCATACGCACGAAACGTTCAGCTGAAGTATACCCACCAGGTAATCCGTATGTTCCACCTTCATTTCCTAATGTGGGGAAAATAGTATTCATTAATTGGCTTGCTTGAGGACGTTGCGGCGTAATATTTATATAATTCCTCAAATTTTCATAATGCCAATTCAAATCTGGATTGTTAGTTAAGACTCCTACTGGATTTTCATTTATGATCATACTACCATCTTCGAAAGTTAGTTCAATCGTTCTACCTGAATCATCCGTAATATGATAATGTAATGGAGGAACTTCAGCTATATCATTGAGTGTGTGTGAGACAACATTTACAGATTTAGCATTTTTTATTAAATCTTCAATATTTTGATTGTAACCCAATACCCATGTAATCACTTCACTTTGAGCAATGTTCATATATCCTTCTCGAACATCTGTGGCGTATGTTGCATATCCCCTAAAATACTGTATTGAAGCACCTAGGCCATGTTCATTTACACCGTCTGCAAATAAGAATCCTTCCATATCACTCCCTGATCCAACAAAACCATACTTTGTTTTACCTTTATATGTTATGCGAGATTCCCAATAAAAATGACGTGGTTGTACTGCAGGATTTCCTTTTAATTGATACACAAAATCCATTGTACGCCCTAATATCACTTGGTTACTTTTCGATAAATATGAAAAACCAGTACACATGATTAATTTGCTCCTCTCAACCTTCTCTATGTCAAAAAATTAATTATTTTGTATCTTTTATCAATATTTATTTTAATTAATTATGCTTTATATTAATAGTAATTCGCTTGTGATATATGCACTTACCGAATATCTGATACTTAAAACAAATTTTCAACATGTAACGGCTTCACTAAAAATAATAAAAAATAAGGATGAGACAGAAATCACCTTGTTCAAAATGATTGTGTTGTCCCATCCCTATAAGTGAAAAGTCCAATATATTTTCGCCCTAAATCTACTTTAATGTAGCAATATATGCATAATAAAAATAACGAACTGTTTTTTTAAGTTGATAGTCGTAGTTATGAGATTATTTATCTCAACCTTGTTTTTATATTAAATTATGTTAGTTGTAGTTCTTGTACTCGCGTTTGTGATAAAGATGCTTTTACGTCAATTACTCTCTGATTCAAAGAGCCTTTATATGGTAGGTTAGGTTGGTATAAATGGTTAATAAAAGGACCATCTATAAGTACATCTATATGTTTAAGAAACTCATTTCTTTCCCCTTTGTCTTCCATTAAATATTCAAATAAAAAACCTGTCCAAACCCACAATGTCTTTGAATGACCAAATTTCTCCCTAAATGCTTGAGCGCATTTTAATGTAATATCTAAATTACAAAATGGTTCTCCACCTAGGATACTTAATCCAGAAATATAATCTGGTTCACAGTTTTCTAATATTTCTTCCAAGATTAAATCGTTAAACCTTTCACCATATCTAAAATTTTGTGCCACTTTGTTATAACAATTTTTACAGGCAAATGGACATCCTGAAACATATAAACTACACCTGACACCTTCTCCATCAACAAAACTTTGTGACTCAATTTTGGCAATATAACCTTGTCCTTTTTTAATATCTAATATTGTCATGTTGTTTGGTCTTTCAAGTGTTTCACTCGCGCACACATTTCTTTATGTCTTCCTTCAATTGTAGGGCGTTGAACTGGATTACCAAGATACCCGCATGTACGTTTTACTACATCAACCGTAGTAGGGTCATCATTGCCACATTCAGGACATTGATAGCCTGTTGCTGTCGTCTTAAAATCACCTCTAAAGTCACATTTTCTACAATGATCAATCGGAATATTCGTACCTAAATAACTTACTTTATCATATGAATAATCCCATACTGCTTCTAATGCTTTTAAATTATGATTTAATTTCGGATATTCACAGTAATGGATATAACCGCCACTTGCATAAAAAGGATAATCCTTTTCAAAATCAATTTTCTCAAATGGTGTAATATCTTTTCTCACGTCATAGTGAAATGAGTTCTGATAATATCCTTTATCTGTAACGTTCGGTATTTCACCATATTTCTCTATATCAAGTCTACAAAAACGATCAGTTAGTGACTCACTTGGTGTGCTATAAACGCTGAACCAAACATCATATTGTTCAGTCCATTTCAATTGGTAAACTTTCATTGCCTTTAATATATCTAATGTAAATTTTTTAGCTATAGACTGTGTTTCCCAATTAGGTCCATAAAATACTGTTGCTGCTTCATACAAACCGATATATCCCATTGATAAAGTAGCTCGTTTTCCTCTTAACAACGTCATTATATCTTCTTCATCAGTTAAACGATGTTTAAATGCACCATTTTTATATAAAATAGGCGCATTATCAGGTGTCACTTCGGCAATACGTTGAATTCGGTATACTAGAGCATCATGCATTACTGACATTCGTTCATGGAATATCTTCCAAAACATTTCAATGTCACCATTAGATTCAATTGCTATTCTAGGTACATTCAATGTCACAACACCTAGATTACATCTTCCATTATTCTCAAATTCCCCATCTTCGTTTCTCCAAGATGGTAAAAATGAGCGACACCCCATCGGTGCTTTAAAATCACCTAATATTTCGACCGTTTTATCATAATTCAAAATATCGGGATACATTCTTTTAGTAGAACATTCTAATGCCAACTGTTTTATATCATAATTTGGATCTTTCGAACTAAAATTCACACCTTTTTTAATTGAAAAGACGAGTTTTGGGAAAATGGCGGTGATACGATCTTTACCTAAACCTTTGATTCTAGTATTAAGAATTGCTTGTTGTATTTTACGACTATATGTATCTGTTCCTAACCCAAATCCTAACGTTACAAAAGGTGTTTGACCATTAGACGTATATAACGTGTTTATTTCATATTCTAAACTTTCTATAGCATCTTCAATATCTTGTGAAACTCGATAATCAACGTACGTTTCTATGTCTTGTGGTTGCACAAATTTTTTAGCCAATTCTCGATGCTTAGCTTCATTATATTGAACATAATGGCTTAGTAATTCATCAACCCGATCAATTGTACATCCTCCATATTGGCTACTAGAAACATTGGCAATGATTTGCACGAGTTGGGCAGAAGCTGTTTGAATTGATTTAGGTGAGGTCACAGTTGCATTGCCAATTTGAAAACCATGCTTGAGCATACTTTTTGCATCTATTAAGCAACAATTAGTAAGCGGCTGAAAAGGATGGTAATCTAAATCATGAAAATGTATGTCTCCTTCTTTATGAGCTGTTGCAACATGCTCTGGTAATAAATAATTTAGCGCATATGATTTAGATACTACACCGGCTGTTAAATCTCTCATTGTCGAAAATGTGGCACTATCCTTGTTGGCATTTTCATTTATCACTGTAGGATCTTTAGTTATTAAATTCTTTAAATCTTGTTCGAGTTTATTCATTTTATCCCCTCATTCCTATATATTGTGTCTTATTACAATTTATAACACAATATATAGTGTTCCAATGAATGACCTAGCCGTTCACAAATTCGTAAAAACATTTCGAAGTTTTCGTGAACTTTAATTGCGTTTTCAAAATATCTATATTAATAACCTAAAAATGTAGAAAACACTGCTACACAATAGTTAATCATCCTATTGCCTAGTCAGTGTTTTAAATCACTTTATATTCAACTCAAACTCTTTGCAATTACTCTATAAATGTTCTTAGCTTCTCCCTCATTTTCAACACCATAGATATTCATTCTCCCATCTTTGAACAAGGTAATTTCATGAGATCCATACGCCAATAGTTTCACAAAATCATTAGATTTTTTTACAGTTACAGGTAAATAATCAGTATGGTTAAAAATGTCGGCATTAAAGCGTAACAAGAACATGTCTCCGCATTGTTTCTCTATCTTGGCGTCATATTTATCGTTTAATAATGCATATTCATGTTTCTCACAAACATTACAATCACTTTGTTTTAAAGCACTAATATCCATAGATTTATACTGCATATTAAAGCAATCTATAGTTATAAGTTTTTTTGAAAATGCTTCGCCAGAGACCCACCTCATTAGCTCGGAAACTTGCATACTAGCTACTTGATAAATCACTGGTGGCAGCACACCATTTATTGCACAACTTTCACCAGTACTGGGCATTGTTTCAAGAAGACATTTCAAACATGGTCCTTGATCATCGATACCATAAACAGTACCTTTACTACCAACTGCAGCACCATAAATCCAAGGTATGTTTTGCTTGTTACAAGATTCATTTATTAAATACCTTATTTTAAAATGGTCCATACCATCTATAACAATATGCGGATGATATGTTGTTAATAAATTTTCAATGTTTAAATTGGTTATTTCACGATTAATTGCTGTTACTTCTACGTTACTATTGATTTGATTCAACTTATGTTTTAAAGCTTCAACTTTAGGTAGCATTTTTTCTGCATCTAACTCATCATATAACGCCTGTCTATGTAAATTAGATAATTCAACAATATCCATATCGATTATAGTAAGTGAGCCTACTCCCATCCTTACTAACATTTCAGCGCTGTGACTACCAAGTGCGCCGGCACCCATAATCATGACGTGAGTTTTTTGAAGTTGGCTTTGACCACGCTCACCAAACTGATGATATCTTACTTGTCGATTATAGCGTTCTATCATAAGAACCCAATACCTTCAGTTGGGCTCGATGCTTGTGCTGTATACTTCACAGGTATTCTTCCTGCTTCATAACTCAATCTTCCAGCACTAATCCCTTTATTCATTGCTTCTGCCATTTTCACAGGATCGGCTGCACTTGATATTGCCGTATTAAGTAAAATACCATCAGCACCTAATTCCATTGCATGACAAGCATCCTTAGGCGAACCAATACCTGCGTCTACGATTACTGGTACATTAACGCGTTCAATAATATAGCGCAAATTTAATGGATTATTGATTCCTCTTCCCGTGCCAATAGGTGAGGCAAGCGGCATAATTGCATGAACACCTAATTCTTCTAAGCGTTTCGCTAACACAACATCATTGGATATATATGGACAGACTGTATAACCTTTTTCCAATAATACTTTGCATGCTTCATATGTTTCTAATGGGTCTGGCAGTAACGTTTCGTCATCACCAATAACTTCCACCTTAATCATGTCACAAACGCCTGCGTGATTAGCAATTTCTGCTATACGGACTGCTTCTTTAGCTGTCTTAGCCCCTGCAGTGTTTGGAAACGTGATGAATTTCGATAGATCAACTTTTGCTAATGGATTAGGTAAATCTTTGTCATATAAATTCATACGTCTCACTGCAAAAGTTAATACTTCTGTTTCTGATGCTTCAATAGCCTGAGTTTGTACCTTTTCATTTTCAAATTTTCCTGTACCTAATAATAATCTTGAATTTAATGTAAAGTTGCCTATTTTAAACATATTAACCGCCTCCTACAAATTCTAATAATTCTAAGTTATCTTCATCATTGACTATTCGAGATGTAAATTGTTCTCTCTTAATTAATGTTTCATTGTGCTCTACAATAATGCGTGTTTCATCCAATCCTAATGATTGAATTACTTCTTGTATATTAATTGGCTGTTCAAAGTTAAATACGTCACCATTAATCTTACATTTCATTTATTTCACCTCTGCTAATCTAAAATCATATAATTGTTTTGGCCTATGCCCATTGATAATCCATTGACTTATCAGCTCACCGATTAAAGGTGAAAGTAAAATTCCATTGCGATAATGGCCAGCAATGACAAATAAGTCTTTATTCACTTCATCCATAATAGGATGTTCATTTTGACAATAAGGGCGTATGCCTGACCATTGGTTTATAATTTTCCCATTTTTTAAATCAGGTATATAACGCAAAGCTTGTGACTTAAGCCATGATTTTCCTGAATTAGACACCCCAACTGAGTAGTCATCAAAGTAACTTGTTGCACCGATTAAGTATCTATTCTTTAATTTAGGAACGACGTAACAACCATTTGTCAGGAACATGGTCACACCCAAATTTAAATTAGGTTGTTCTACTAATAGTACTTCTCCTTTTACACCACTAACCGCTTCACAAGGTAAATATTGTTGTAAAAGTTTGCTTGTCCAAGCGCCACCCGTGACAATTAACTTTTCAGTATAATAAGTTTCACTTTGTGTATCCACACGGTAGCCGCCTTTTATAGCTTCAACATGGGTTACAGTTGTTTGGTATATCCTATCTATATGTCGATGCAATAGTGATTTCAATAACGCTTTGGTGTAGTGATTTGCATTGATCTGATTATCTTCAGGCATATAAATACCATTTGTATACTTTGAAGTAATCGCTCCATTGGACATGTGCTGAACATCAGTCGAGCTAAGACGTTCTACAGATGTAAAATGTTGTCTTAAAAATTGATATTGCTGTTCAATCTTTTTATTCTCATAATGATTCGCAGCCAATTTTATTAACCCACTATTTAAATACTCAATATCCACGCCAACCTCTTCCAACAAACTATCTCTCAGAGGTTCAAACATCTTTTGAGAAGTTGTTGCTAAACTAAACAGAGCACTGTTTTCGGTGAATTCATTTTGTGCGCCTAACATTCCACCCGCTTTATAAGATGCATGCTTACCTGCTTCATCTCTATCTATCACAGCTATATTCGGAAAAGACTGACTTAACCCACGTGCGATTGACATGCCCATGACTCCTGATCCAATAATAATGACATCATACATGTCCATCCCACACTTCCTTCATATTCATGAGTTTTTGTTTCGAATATTGATTAAAAATAGAAATACCGGCTATTCCTGAAAATCCACTAGGTAAGGAGGGCATAGTATGTTGATTAATACCTCCAATTGCAATAATCGGAATATCAATTTGTAACGCTCCTTCAACCTCTGACTTTGCTCTAGGTGTCTGCTGAGGTTTAGAAGGTGTCTCAAATACGTGACCAAACAACACAAAGTCTAGCCCTAAATACTTAGCATTAGCAACACCATCTTTATGATGCGTAGACATACTCACTTGTATATCGGGATAACTAGCTTGTACCTCCTCAATATGAGGGTCATTTTCTCTAAAATGAATTGCCGACAAGTCACATTGTATGATTACGTTGATATCGCTATGAATAATAATCTTATCCTTAGAAAATCCATTTTTTATTAATTCATGAACCCACTGAATTACTTCTTCAGTAGTCATTGGAGTTCTAATTAATAAATAATCTATAACTCCTTCGATTTCACAGTAATGCTTAATATGTGATTCAGATAAATCTTGATATGGTGTAATAGCAACAAACAATATAATCACTCCAAATAAAAAAACGTTATTTTTCCTGGTGGAAAAATAACGTTATATGATTACTTCTATCATAGAAAACGCCACTTTCCTACGCCAGTGCGAACTGGATCAGGTTCTAGGAATCCCTCAGTTATTACTTCGGTCTCAGCCTTTTTCAAAGGCACTTCCAGTGGTTTCTATCTATTAAATTTTCAAATTAAATATTCATTTCACACGTTTTAGCGATTACTTACAATCTAACTTATAATGATTTACATTTCAAGCCTCACTTTGACATTCGTACCACATGTACCTAATATCAGCTAGCATAAGTATGTATTGTCTTACTTATAAAGACAACTCTAACAAACGTGCTGTTATAGGTCGGGTCTGACGATAGACTTCTTGATATACTTCAAAATATTTAACATAGCGTTCATGATGGGCTTTATTTGGATAAAAGGTTCTATCATAGATAATAAATTGATCAACTATCTTTTCTACGCTTTCATACCAATTCAATCCTATAATAGCTAGCATCGCAGCCCCCATGCAAGGCCCTTCTTCATATTTTAATTTACTGACTTTCGTATTAAAAATATCAGCTTGTAATTGTAACCAAAAATCATTTTTCGCACCACCACCGATTGATGTAATATGCGTTATGTCCTTCCCCTTTTCACGTAGATGTACCAATGTTTCATACAATGAGTATGTAATACCTTCAATTACTGATCTGGCTATATCTGCATTTGTATGTAACGTACTTAACCCAATAAAGCTACCTCTAATTTGCGAATCGCCATGTGGTGTACGCTCACCTGAGAGATATGGTGCAAATAACAAACCTTCACTGCCAATGGTAGATTCACTTGCTAAGCTTAAAATTTGATTGAAAGTTAAATTAGGGAACACATGATTTTTTAACCAATTCAAACTATCTCCAGCAGCAAGCGTCACACCCATTACATATGATTTATTCTCTACAACATGATTGAAATAGTGTAAATTATGGTGATACGCCTTCCCTTCATCTGCTTCACAAGTTAATAACGTGCCAGACGTACCAATACTACATAATGTATCATTGGATTTGATAACACCCGCACCAAGTGCGCCACATGCATTATCACCACCACCCGCAAAAACCGCTACATACTCTTTTAATCCTAATGATTTAGCTAAGCTACTTTCTACATATCCAATAAAATCTCCAGATGATACGAGTGTTGGATAAATATCACCGATACCAAATTTTGAACCAATTGTCTTCGACCAATTTTTTTGTTTTGGATCTAGTAATAGTGTGCTCGAAGCATCTGAATATTCCATATTTATTTTGCCAGTTAGCCTAAACCGCACATAATCTTTTGGTAATAAGAATGTTGCTATTTTGTTCCAATTGTTAGGTTCATTATCTTTTATCCACAGTAATTTCGTTAGTGTAAAACCTTCTAACACTGGATTTGATGACACATAATTACCAAAGTGCTGTTCTATTGTTGCACATTGACGTGTAGATCGAGTATCATTCCATAAAATCGCATTTCGAATCGGCTTATTATCGCTATCTAATGCCACTAAACTATGCATTTGACCAGATAATGATAAGCCACGAATAAAGATATCATTCAACGAATCGTTACTTAATATTTGTCTAATACATGATTTTGTTGCTTCAAACCATTCGTCTGGTTGTTGCTCATTGTATCCGGATTGAAGTTGTATAATATCAAGCTCTTCGCTAACCTTAGCTAGAACTTCTCCTTCTTTATTTACGGCAATAACTTTAACTGAACTTGTTCCTACATCTATCCCTAACACTGCTTCATTCAATATTCATCGATTCCTTTTGTTAGATTTTAAATATTCAACAACTGTATCATATTGAAATAACTTTCAAAATTCCAATAATATGATATTACAATGAATCTGAAGTTAGAATAATATTTTTGACATATAAATGACGATGACTACGGTTATTGCGCTCAGTAATGTTGATAAAAAGACTAATTCTGCTGCAAGCTCAGGATAGTTATCATATTCCTGGGCAATAACTGAACTGTTAACAGACGTAGGCATGGCTGAAGTAATAAATAACGCTTGTGCTATGATACCTTCAAGTCCCATCAGTTTGATAATTACAAGGGCTATTACCGGTCCAACAATCAGCCTAACAAATATAAACACATATGAACTTGACCATTTAAAACTAAATTTAATATTAGCAATTTGAGCACCTAATAATATTAAAGCAATTGCAATCATTGCATCTGCAATATAGTTTGCGGGCGTCCATATAAACTTAGGTATGGTAACGTTACCATAATTTAAAATAATCGCGAATATCAAAGCATATAAAACAGGCATCTTAAAGTAACCCAACATTGCCTTGATTTTCCCAATATGTACAGCTTGTATTGAAAATATGCCATATGAAAAAGTAAATATATTTTGCAAGGAAAGTACAATGACTTGAACAGACATAGCTAAAGGATCTCCTTTAAATACTAAATCATTTACTGGAACACCGTAATTACCTGAATTAAAGAATAATATGCTATTCGTTAAAGTTGTCGCTTCACCTTTATCCTTTGTACCAAAATATGTCAATAACTTACCAATACCGTAAAGAATAATTATGTATATGATAAAGAATAATACGATATACAATAATAATTTGATTTCAAAATTTGTCTTATAAAATTTCACAAATATGAATCCAGGCACAAATATGTATATGTTTAATTTTGCTAATGTTTTTAAATCTAATGAAAACTTTTTCTGCAATATATATCCTATTACAATCATAATAAAAATAGGCAACAATACAGTCTCTAAAATAATCAACATTTCATACATTTTAATTTTGCCCCCTTTGCCTAATTCCACTAACTTTTTTTATACTTATGAAATAATGAAAAATTTACATAAGTACCCCCTTTGAAAAAATCAATCACACATATTTTATGCTAAAACTCTCTGCATATGAACTATCGAAGCAATTTATTTTATATAATGCAAAATCTGAATATGCCCCAAAGACTGTTAAGCTTTGTTTCACGTTAAACAACTTGTCTCTGTATTAGTAAATCCAATTTTGCTTATTAATTTATATTAATAAACTTATTTTTTCTTCCCTTTTTTCTTGTTGTTTTTCTTTTCTTCTAAAATTGACATCACTATGAAGCCGACAAGTAATATGGGTGTAAGAACTGCAACCATTATTAACATTTATTTCACCTCATTATTTGGTATTTTTGAAAATAAATTTTAAGAATAGATAACAAATCAAATAGTATCCTTTAATATTAATTTACACCTTTTAAACATCTTCCTCAATAAAACAATTTAGTTTATTTAAGAAAGCAAAATAACACCCGAGAATGACTATAAAAAAATAGTTTTTAATAATATATACAATCTATAGTTTATGTATATGAATTAATGTCTCAAGGAATTGAACATGAGTCTTTTGATTAGTGATAATTTACATCTACTCCATTTTCAATATATATAATAAGAGGCCCGAGATATACTAATATCTCGGACCTTTCAAACAATTTTGCAAATACTAATTTACTATATTAAATCTTATTATAGTGTTACTTAGTTTCTTTCGTATTTTCTTTTTTACGACTTCTCCAAACTATTAGTGAACCAATAGATGCTAATAAAGCTCCAAATAGTGTTGTATCTTTAGTTGCTTCTTCACCAGTATTAGGTAAAGTTTTAGCATCAATTTTCTCATCTACTTTACTTGGTGACAACACCTTCACATTATTAGATTTGCCTCTCTTAGTATTAGCACTATTAATGTTAAGTTTAGTAGTGTTGGTACTTTCATTATTTGCAGTACTCATATGAGTACCTTTCATATCATTTGATGCATCATTAGATGTATCAGCTTTACTGTTTAATGGTTTTTGAGGATTACTACTTAAAGCAGGTGATTTTTGTAATGTATCCTTATTTTTATTAATATCATCTTTGCCTTGCATATTATGTGAGTTAGACTGTGAATTAGACTGTCCATTGTTACTATTCACACTAACAGATGGAACTACAATGCCCTCTAATTTATTCAGACGATTTTGTAGTGCCTCTTTAACATTATTTCGTAATGCGTCAACAAGTTTTTGTGCTTCGGCTTTCTTACTTTGTGCTGTTGCTGCTAAGTTTTCTAAGTCTGCTTTTTCTGACGCTGTGATTAATCCATCTTGCTGATACTCTGTTAATTTTGTTTTCGCGGTTTGATCTGCTGCTTCGGCTTCAGTCACTTTGCTTTCTGCTTGAGCTTTTGCTTGGTCTATATCATCTGCGATACCATTACCGTCGGCATCATTTACTGCTGGCACTTGGATACCTGTTAAATTATTTAGACGTGTTGACAAGTCGCCTTTCAATACATCTGGTAACGCATCTACTAATCTTTGAGCTTCGGTTTTCTTACTTTGTGCCATTGCCGCTAAGTTTTCTAAATCTGTTTTCTCTGGTGTTGTAATTAATCCATCTTGCTGATACTCTGATAATTTTACTTTTGCGGCTTGATCTGCTGCTTCGGCTTCAGTCACTTTACTTTCTGCTTGAGCTTTTGCTTGGTCTACATCATCTGCGATACCATTGCCGTCGGCATCATTCACTGATGGCACTTGGATACCTGTTAAGTTATTTAGACGTGTTACTAAGTCGTTCTTTAATCCATCTGGTAACGCATCTACTAATCTTTGAGCTTCGGCTTTCTTACTTTGTGCCATTGCCGCTAAGTTTTCTAAATCTACTTTTTCTGGCTCTATGATTAATCCATCCTCTTGATACTCGACTAATTTTGCTTTCGCTGTTTGATCTATAGCTTCGGCTTCAATTACTTTATTTTCTGCTCGAGCTTTCGCTTGGTCTACATCGTCTGCTATACCATTGCCATCGGCATCATTTACTTCTGGTACTTGGATACCTGTTAAATTATTTAGGCGTGTTGCCATGTCACCTTTTAATACATCTGGTAACGCATCCACCAATCCTTGTGCTTCGACTTTCTTACTTTGTGCCGTTGCCGCTAAGTTTTCTAAGTCTGCTTTCTCTGATGCTGTGATTAATCCATCTTGTTGGTACTCTGTTAATTTTGTTTTCGCGACTTGATCCGCTGCTTCAGCTTCAGTCACTTTGTTTTCTGCTCGAGCTTTCGCTTGGTCTACATCGTCTGCTATACCATTGCCATCGGCATCATTTACTTCTGGTACTTGGATACCTGTTAAATTATTTAGGCGTGTTACTAAGTCAACCTTCAATCCATCTGGTAATGCATCCACCAATCCTTGAGCTTCGGCTTTCTTACTTTGTGCTGTTGCCGCTAAGTTTTCTAAGTCTGTTTTCTCTGATGATGTAATTAATCCATCTTGTTGATACTCGACTAATTTTGTTTTCGCGGCTTGATCCGCTGCTTCAGCTTCAGTCACTTTGCTTTCTGCTTGAGCTTTCGCTTTGTCTACATCATCTGCTATACCATTGCCATCGACATCATTTAATGATGGCACTTGAATGCCTGTTAAGTTATTTAGACGTGTTGCCAAGTCGCCTTTCAATACATTTGGTAACGCATCTACTAATACTTGGGCTTCGGCTTTCTTACTTTGTGCTGTTGCCGCTAAGTTTTCTAAATCTACTTTTTCTGGTTCTGTGATTAATCCATCCTCTTGATACTCTGATAATTTTGTTTTTGCGACTTGATCCGCTACTTCTGCTTCAGTTACTTTGCTTTCTGCTTGAGCTCGGTCTTTATCATCTACTATACCGTTGCCATCGGCATCATTTACTTCTGGTACTTGGATACCTGTTAAATTGTTTAATCTGGTTGGTAAATCTCCTTTCAACACATCTGGTAATGCATCCACTAATCCTTGTGCCTCAGTTTTTGCAGTTTGCGCCGTCGCCGCTAAGTTTTCTAAATCAATTTTTTCTGATGCTGTGATTAATCCATCTTGTTGGTACTCTGTTAATTTTGTTTTCGCGACTTGATCCGCTGCTTCGGCTTCAGACACTTTACTTTCTGCTTGAGCTTTTGTTTGGTCTACATCATCTGCGATACCATTATTATTTTTATCATTTATTTCTGGTATTGGGAGGTCTGTTAATTTATTTAATCTGTTTAAAAATTCGTCTTGTTGTTCTTTAGGCAATCCATCTACTAAAGCAAATGCGCGCGCTTTTTTACTAAAAACTTCATGTGATAAGTTAAGTATGTCATTTTTTTCCCATTGATTAATCAAACCATCCCGCTGATACTCTGATAACTTGGCTAAAGCATTTTGATGTGCAGCTTCAGCTTCTTGTACTTTTGTTTCTACTAGTGCTTGCAACTCATCTACATCATCTTTTTTGCCATCATTATCAGCATCATTTACTTTTGGTATTTCAATACCTGTTAATTTGTTCAAACGTGATGGTAAGTCTCCTCTGAATTCACTTGATAAAGCATCTACAAGAACTTGTGCTTCGGCTTTAGCACGTTGAGCTTTTGTTAATAAGTTTATCAATTCTCTTTTCTCATTTGACGAAACTAATCCATCTTGTTGATATTCAGTTAATTTGTCTTTAACAGTTTTATCTGCTACTTCTGCGTTTATCACACTGTTTTCAGCCTTTAGTATTTCACTATCTATATCATCCGCGATACCATTACCGTCGGCATCATTTATAAGTGGCAATTGAATATATGCTAAGTTATCTAATCGTTTTGATAAGTCTCCTTTATCTGATTCTGCCAAAGCATCTACTAATTTTTGTGCTTCTCTTTTTACTTTTTCAGCTAATACTATCAATTCTTCTATTTCTTCTCTTTCTGTTAGTGTAATTAGGCCATCTTGTTGATATTCTGATAATTTTGCTTTCGCTGCTTGATATGATGCTTCGGCTTCAGACACTTTACTTTCTGCTTGAGCTTTCGCTTGGTCTACATCATCTGCGATACCATTGCCATCGGCATCATTTACTTCTGGAACTTGAATACCTGTTAAGTTATTTAGACGTGTTACTAAGTCGTTCTTTAATCCATCTGGTAATGCATCCACTAATCCTTGCGCTTCAGCTTTCTTACTTTGTGCCGTTGTCGCTAAGTTTTCTAAGTCTGCTTTCTCTGATGCTGTGATTAATCCATCTTGTTGGTACTCTGTTAATTTTGTTTTCGCGACTTGATCCGCTGCTTCGGCTTCAGACACTTTACTTTCTGCTTGAGCTTTCGCTTGGTCTACATCATCTGCGATACCATTGCCGTCGGCATCATTTACTTCTGGAACTTGAATACCTGTTAAGTTATTTAGACGTGTTGCTAAGTCATTCTTCAATACATCTGGTAATGCATCCACTAATCCTTGTGCTTCAGTTTTTGCAGTTTGTGCCGTCGCCGCCAAACTATCTAAGTCTGTTTTCTCTGATGCTGTAATTAATCCATCTTGTTGATACTCGACTAATTTTGTTTTCACGGCTTGATCCGCTGCTTCAGCTTCAGTCACTTTGCTTTCTGCTTGAGCTTTCGCTTGGTCTACATCATCTGCGATACCGTTGCCATCGACATCATTTACTGCTGGCACTTGGATACCTATTAAGTTATTTAGACGTGTTGCCAAGTCATTCTTTAATCCATCTGGCAATGCATCCACTAATCCTTGTGCTTCAGTTTTCTTACTTTGTGCCGTTGCCGCTAAGTTTTCTAAGTCTGCTTTCTCTGATGCTGTGATTAATCCATCTTGTTGGTACTCTGTTAATTTTGTTTTCGCGACTTGATCCGCTGCTTCGGCTTCAGACACTTTACTTTCTGCTTGAGCTTTCGCTTGGTCTACATCATCTGCGATACCATTGCCATCGGCATCATTTACTGCTGGCACTTGGATACCTGTTAAATTATTTAAACGTGTTACTAAGTCGTTCTTTAATCCATCTGGCAATGCATCCACTAATCCTTGCGCTTCAGCTTTCTTACTTTGTGCTGTCGCCGCCAAACTATCTAAGTCTGCTTTCTCTGACTCTGTGATTAATCCATCTTGTTGGTACTCTACTAATTTTGTTTTTGCCGCTTGATCCACTGCTTCGGCTTCAGACACTTTACTTTCTGCTTGAGCTTTTGCTTGGTCTACATCATCTGCGATACCATTGCCGTCGGCATCATTTACTTCTGGTATAGAAATAGTTGGCAAACTATCTATTCTGTTTTGGAACGGTGCTTTTTTGCTATCAGGTAATAAATTAATTTTATCTTGAGCTTCAGCTTTTTTATTATTTGCGCTATTTACTAATTCAGTTAACGCATTATTTTCATTATTACTAAATATTCCATCCGTCAATGCCGTTACTACCATATTTGAGGCATTTCTATTTTTCTCTTCTGCTTCATTCACAAGGGTCTCTACATCTTGTAATAAGTTTTTAATCTGTAATCTTTCTCTTAATGCATTATTAATATTTGTTGTTACAGTATCCACAACATCTTGCGGCGTATTCTCGTTTCCCACTGTATTTTCGCCAACTTCAAGTGCTAATATAATTGCTTGATCTTCTTCTATATTATTATCAAATGGTCCTTGACTTTTTGCGTTACTTATTGCATTTTGTAACTCTGTCACGTTCGCTCGTCTAACCAATGATTTAATCGCATAATCTAAGCGATTTGTTGCTGAAATTATATCTGGTATGGTATTTAGTTCAGGATCATAACTATCACGAATAACAATTGAAGTATAGTCTAATTCTCTCTGTAAGAAATTGATACTAGCAGGCGTATATAAGCTCTCATCTAATAATTTAGTATTTTCAACCAAACTAATTAATGTATCTAATTTTTCTTTTTTCTCTATAAATATTTTATCTATAATTACTGTATTAGCATTTAAGTCTGCTGAATCCACAATTTCTCCAGCGTTATTTAAAGCCTGTGCAAATACAGTTCCGTTATAGCTAACATTGATATTAACAAAATTAATATTACTATTTGCCTTTCTTATTGCGCTTTTAATTTCTTCTTTTTCATTATCACTAACAGCCCAAGTATTATCTACACCAATCTTTTCAAAAGGAGGTTTTAAAGTAAAACCAAAATCAATATCTGAACTAGTTAAGGTTATATTATTAACATCGTCACTATCTGAAGGCGTGAAGTTTCTAGTATCTCCGAAATTTATAATGCCCCTATCAAATCCTTTATTGTCACTTAAAATGATGTTATTAGCACTTATAACCATTTCATTTCTTCTACCTAAATTCATCGTGCCTTGTTTAGGTATAATATTGCCCTTCTTAGCTTCCTCAAGCCATTTATATACATCGTCTCCAAACAAAGGGCTATTTAAATCTTGTATTTTAAAACTCTGTCTTTGTTCTTTAGTAAAATCAAAGTTAGATATTAACCAAAGCATTGTAGCTTTCTTACGCGCCCTATTTTCATTATCGCCGTAACCGTTTGTTATCAAAAATCTTTCTTGGCTAGATAACCCTCCAATCACCGGATACCACTGATAAGTCATTGTTCCATCACTAGAGACATCTGTATTCATTTGATTAGCATTTTTGTTATAATCATCGTTTGTTAAATTATTATCATTCGATGGATTCACGACATTTCTTTTTCTTCTTACTTTTTGTCGATTTTCATTTTGACTTATTACTACTTTGTTAGTATCATCTGTTCCATCTACTTTTAAATTATCTTCCTTATTAATGAGTTCAGTTTCATGATGGTTTGAAACTTCTCCTGTCTTAGAATCTTTAATTTGATTGTTATTTTTGTTACTGTGTTCCTCAACTTGATTGTCTTTATTTTCTTGTATAACTTGCTTTGGCGACTCACCAGAATTTATTTGATCATTTAATTGCTTATCTGCTTTATTGACCTCTTTCTCTAGAGTGTCATTTTTTGAATTATCTTTTTCTAATAAAGGTGCTGAAATTGGCAGTTCTGTAACTAGTGATGCCTCTTTTTTCAGTTCACTTTTTTGGTTTTCTGGATTATTATTTTGATTTTCAATCGTACTATTAGCTTTATTATCTTCTTTCTCTTGAACTGCTGTGTCTATATTACTTATTCTTTCTTTATTAGTGTGTATTTCATTTTCAACTATTTCAGAAGCTTTATTATCAACTTCTGAAGCGTAACTTAAGGATCCGGTATTCATAAAAACAACCGATCCAATGATAATTGATGCTGCACCTATATGGTACTTTCTGATAGAATATCTTTGTTTTTCATTAAATAAAGAATTCACTTTTTTCATTCTTATATTTAATCCTCCTTCTTCAATTTGAAAATTATTTCCATGCTTTTATTTCTTTATTAATCAAAAGATATCATAAGCTTCGATGATAGAATTCAAATCAAAAACCAGAGTAAAATAATGGTATTTCTAAGCAAAAAACATGAGAAAAGACTGACTAAATCGAATGTTTTTATATTATTAAGTTGTTTTTATTTAACTTTAGTTTATTAATTGACCGTAATATAAATTAGTTGTAATATTTTTAATATAATATATTCTTTTGTGGCTGAAATTAATTCAAGAATTCATTCCACTATAAAAAGGTCGGAGGGAGCATAGTGAATTACAACCTAGTTATTTATAAACAACACGACAAACTCAACTATTTAAATACACCTAACTTCGCAAATTTATATTTAGTTATCGCAGGTGAAGTCTCTTTTCAAAAATTGGCTTCAACGTATACGTTCCAACAAGGTGAAGTTTTTATAGTTTATGACTTCGAAGAAAATTTAATAATTAGTAGGCAAGCTATCATTGCCTGTATTTCTATAAACAACATAACCTATCACCGCTTTTCATTAGTCTATCGGGAAGGTACTTCAGACAACTATCCACCACCAAAAATGATAACTGAAACTTATATTGAGACACTTAAAGGGATTCTAGAGGAAGATTTTTTTAATGCAGATATTGGGGTAATAAAACTTATTAACTACCTCAATCATTCAAAAGATAATTTGTATGTAAATATGTCATACTCACATAACTTAATTAAAAATGTAGTTGAATATATCAATACAAATTATAAAAAGCCTTTATCTTTATCTTATATTTCAAAGAAATTTTTTGTGAACAGTAGTTACCTCTCACGTGAATTTTCAAAGAAAATGAATATATCTTTATTAAAGTATATTAAAAAAGTGAAGATTTATAGTCTGTCGAGGGAACTTTTATTACATGGTAATTGGGAATCTACCTGGAGAGAATATGGATTTCGTTCTTACAATACTTATTTACGTGATTTCAAAAATATAATGCACATGTCACCTAAAGAATTTATCAATCAAAATTCTATTAATCAGGTAAATGAAACAATTGAGCAGCATGAGTTATACAAATATTTACAACAAATATTAGATTTAATAAAATCTGAATAATTTCAAATCTTATCTTGTATATAAAAAAACACCAAGTTTCGCATACATTAAGGCGACTTGGTGTTTAAAATGATGTTATTACAATTGTAATTTAGTACTTATATTTATTCTCTTCATCTGATTTTGTATATTCATCTTTTATAGCTTCTTTTTCATTTTCTTTTTGCTCTTCTGATAAAACAAAAGAATTATTGTGTTCATTGACTTGTGAACCATCTTTAATATATGGAATTATATCCTCATCATTGTCTTTACTATAAACAGGCGCTTTTGGCTTTCTCACTAATAACATGATACCAGCAACAATCCACAGTACAGCATTAATCCAATTACCTAATAAAGAAATCACACCTGCAATAATTAGTAAAACACCTGCTATTTTAGCTTTTTTACCAATTAAGAATGCTGCTATCAATGCAATAATTAAGATTATAATACCTATTACTAAACCTGTAGTTACAATTCCGCTTAATGAACTAAAGAATGCATTAGCATCACCATACGTAAGGCTAGACTCTTCTTGCATCATTTGATTAATAAAAGTATCTTTGATTTCATTATTTCCTAACATCGGAATTAAAATAGCCAATAATATTACAGCAATTAATTGTAGCGCAATGCCAATCCACGTTAGAACGCGTTCTATTGTTCTTTTCATAACAATGTTCCTCCTATTTATATAATTAAATTTATTAAAACAATAATCTTTACCAACATAATATAAAAAATACTTAATTACAATGTTAATTATACTAATTGCGAATATCTAAGTCCACATTATATAAATATTAACTTTTTTCAAATTATAGTTATACATCTTTTAATATTAGCTAGAAAATTTAGAACACCAGACAGAGAATCTGCTTGCTTATAATGATTTGCTGTATTAATTTTTCGACAAGCATATTTATAAAAAAGGTCCGAAACATTTCTCCATGTCTCGAACCTTTATTTTGTAATTTATTTGTGTTCTCTAAAAGCATTATCAATATGTGTAAGTTGATCTACGAAATGATGAACTTCTTCGGCTGTAAATTTATTTCCAAGGCGATCTTTCACTGCTTCTGTCATAACAGACGTTGCTTTCTTCAAAAATGCTTCACCTTCATCACTCAATTTAATGAGTTTGATACGTTTGTTATCTGAATGTGCACGTTGCACATATCCCATCTCTTCTAATTTCGCTATACGCTTTGATGCAGCCGTTTTAAAAATGTTTTGTAAACGAGCTAATTCATTAATCGTTACCTTACCTTCTGTTTTTATAATTCTCATTGCTTCAATTTGTTCTCTTGAAAGCAAATTACTTAGCCCGGTCTCTTTAACGATATCTACAATCTCTTTATTTAAATGCAACATTACTATTTGAAATTTAATAATCGCTTCTTCAATTGTCTTATCTACATTTTCCAAATAAGCCACCTCCGAATAACACTTATTTAAACTCTATTGAGAAAGGTACTCTTTGTCTCTTGTTAAACCATAATATTACTATATATTGTAAAATAATCATTACTGCAATAATGCCAATGAGTAAGGCTACAACAAAACCAAAGTTAAAATGTCCCGCATGAGTAAAGATTGCTTCTCTGTATCCTTGTATTGCATATGACATTGGTGAGAATGGGTGGATCCATCTAAAGAATTGTGCTGATAATTCTATTGGGAACATCCCTTCACTTGAACTTAATTGTAGTATTAGTAAAACCATCGATATAAAGAGCCCAATTCTATCTAGTAACAGGCTTAAGAAGGTAGTGATGGTAATTGCTGCGATGGCCCACAATAATCCTACTAAGATAAATTTGCCAATATTATCGATAGACATGTTCAGAGCAAATATCGCCCAACTACTCATTAAGAGTGCTGATATTGTACCTTGTACAAGATACAGTAATAGTTTGCCGAATACTTGTTTGATTGATGTTATCTCTTTACTTAACACTTTTCTTAAAGGATAAATTGCGCTAAATGAAACTGCGCCTACAAATAAGCTAACACTTGCCATATATGGGACGATTGTTTCACCATATTTATCTGCTTCTGTAGCATTATTTTCATTCACTTTCGTCACATTATTTAGAGCTTTTTCGTTATCTCCTTCAAATGCAACTCCCTCTTGTTGAGAAACTGATTGGTCAATTTTTTCTTTTAATTGATTATTATTTTGTTGTAATTGAGTTAAACCATCTGTAACTTGTTGATTTCCTGAAATCAACTGTTGTGCAGGCTGTCCTACTGCAGGTTCTAGCTGTTTCAAACCATCTGTAACTTGTTGGTTTCCATCAATAAGCTGAGATTCAGCGCCTGACATTTTGCCTAAAGCTTCAGAAGTATCTTGGAAGCCAGATTTTGATTTTTTAGCACTATCAAATAATTGGTCTAAATAATTAGAACGGATATTTTCTTTGATTGAGTCTGTCACTGTATTAATTGCTTTCTGAGCTGATTGACTACCAGTATAACTTGAACCTGGATTTACTTGTGTTTCTAAATTTATTTTTTTAGGGTTTTTATCTAATAATGTTGTTGCGTTACTTGATGCATCTTCAGGGATAATGATTGTTCCAACACTTTTACCTCTTTCAAGTTGGTCATATGCTTCTTTTTTAGAAACTTCTTGGAAGTCAAACTTATCATTATCTTTTAATTTGTCTACTACATCATCACCGATTGTGACTTTTTCACCATTCAACTTTGCGGTCTTATCTTGGTTAACAATAGAAATCTTTAATTGATCTGTCTTATCATAAGGATTCCACATAGAACCAACAAATAATGCTACATATAGCAACGGGATAGCTGCGATGGCTATAAGCGCTATAATTAACATTTTGTTTCTAAAAATAAATTTAAATTCATTAAACATCTTTTCTTACCTTCCTTTTTACAATTGTACACCGTGTGTACTATTAGATTTTTGAAAACCGAAACATGCTAAAATGCTTATTCCGGGGGTGTTTATAGCTATTCAAATTTATAGGGATATATAAATTTCTAGAATAGTACACCCCTTATACATTTTTATATCATACTCGCTTCAAAAACAGTTGTCAATCAAGTTACTATATTTAAATAAATTATACTATTGTAAAATCGATAATTATATTATATCTATTTTATTTCCATTACATAACAACCAGTTCGTAAATCAATTTTGAATTTATGCTTAGCCACTTAAATTCATGTGATCATAATTATGAGAAATCGAATCATAATTATTGTTTATTCAGTAATTTTATAGACTTGCTTCATTTAGTTATTAATTTTTATGGTACATTAATTAATCTATTCTCATTCGGCATTCTACGACTATAACTTAAATTTATTTTTTCTACTTTATAATATATAATTGATTATAGAATAATGTTGCTCATATCGTTTGCCAACATCTAGTACTCAAATCACACTATGTTACACTTGGTAATATTAACCGAACTTCCCCTGTCCAAATTAGATAAGAGGTAATAATAAATGGAAAATAATTTTATAGTAAATGAAAATGAGAAGCGTGTATTAAAACAAATTTTCAATAACAGTAATATTTCACGAACACAAATATCGAAGAATTTAGAACTTAATAAAGCTACTATTTCTAACATTCTGAACAACTTAAAACATAAGAGTTTAGTTAATGAAGTAGGAGAAGGTAATAGTACTAAAAGTGGTGGACGAAAGCCTATTTTACTCGAAATTAACCAAAAATATGGCTACTATATTTCTATGGATTTAACATATGATTCCGTTGAATTAATGTACAACTACTTTGATGCTGCTATATTAAAGCAAGATTCCTATGAATTAAATGATAAAAATGTAAGCAGTATATTACAAATTTTAAAATCTAATATAAACGTCTCAGAAAAATATGATACGTTACATGGGTTACTTGGTATATCTATATCCATACATGGTATCGTTGACGATGAGCAAAACATAATCAATCTTCCTTTTCATAAAAATGAGAAACGTACATTTACTGATGAATTAAAGTCATTCACAAATGTTCCTGTCGTTATAGAAAATGAAGCAAATTTATCAGCGCTATATGAAAAAAGTTTATATATTAATTCAAACATAAATAATTTGATTACTTTAAGTATTCACAAGGGTATTGGCGCTGGCATCATAATAAATAAAAAACTTTATCGTGGCTCAAATGGAGAGGCTGGAGAGATAGGTAAGACATTGGTTTTGGAATCTATAAATAACAATGACAACGAATATTACAAAATTGAAGATATATGCTCTCAAGACGCTTTAATACAGAAAATAAATAATAGGTTGGGCATCACACTGACGTTTACAGAACTAATCCAATATTACAACGATGGAAATTCAATTGTTGCTCATGAAATTAAGCAATTTATTAATAGAATGACAGTTCTGATTCATAATTTGAATACACAATTTAATCCAGACGCTATTTATATTAACTGTCCTTTAATTAATGAATTACCAAATATTTTAAATGAAATTAAAGAGCAATTCTCCTATTTTTCTCAAGGCAGTCCATTTCAATTACATTTAACCACTAATGTAAAACAAGCTACTTTATTGGGTGGCACTTTAGCAATAATGCAAAAAACATTAAATATAAATAACATTCAAATGAATATTAAATAATTACAGCAGTCTGAGTTATAAAATAGATATCTCGGACCGTCTATTCTTCCTTATTTGAGTGGGTCAATGAAATCTTTCGAGCTAAATCGATTTCTGACCCACTCTTTTTTATTTTTTAGTAAGCGTTTACAAAAAATGAACGATGTGCTATATTACCTCTAAAGTTAGTTTGTTTATTAAATTAACCAACTAAAATGTAGGAGGAATATTATGTCTTATTTTGATATCAATAAAGTAAATTACGAAGGTCCTAAGTCAAATAACGCTTTTAGTTTTAAGTATTACAATCCTGAAGAAAAACTTGGTAATCACTCCATGTCAGAACTTTTAAGATTCAGTGTCGCTTATTGGCACACTTTTACTGCTGACCTTTCCGATCCATTCGGTGTGGGTGCTGCGGAACGTGATTGGGATTCATTAGACGAGATGGAAAAAGCAAAAGCAAGAGTAGACGCAATTTTTGAATTTATGGAAAAAACACGTATTGATTACTTTTGTTTTCACGATGTAGACATTGCTCCAGAAGGCGCGTCTTTAAAAGAATCTAATGAAAATTTAGATATCATTGTAGAACTTATTAAAGAAAAAATGGATCAAACTGGTAAGAAATTACTTTGGAATACAACCAACAACTTTACTCACGAGCGTTTTGTTCATGGTGCAGCCACGTCTTCAAATGCTGAAGTATTTGCATATGCAGCTGCAAAAGTAAAAAAATCATTAGAAATTGCTAAAAAACTTGGTTCTGAAAACTTTGTTTTTTGGGGCGGTCGTGAAGGTTATGAAAGTTTATTAAATACTAATATGAAATTAGAGTTAGATAACTTAGCTACTTTCTTTAAAATGGCAAAAAGTTACGCAGATGAAATTGGCTATACGGGTCAATTTTTAATAGAACCAAAACCTAAAGAACCTACCACACATCAATATGATACTGATGTTGCAACTGCACACGCTTTCTTACAAAAATATGATTTAGATAAAGACTTTAAATTTAATATTGAAGCTAACCACGCGACGCTGGCTGGCCACACATTCCAACATGAATTAAGATATGCACGTGATAACAATATGTTGGGTTCAGTAGATGCTAACCAAGGACATCCCCTTTTAGGATGGGATACAGATGAATTTCCAACTGATGTATACGATACTACGTTAGCAATGTACGAAATACTTAAAAATGGCGGGTTGGCTCCTGGGGGATTAAACTTTGATGCTAAACCTAGAAGAACATCATTTAAACAAGAGGATTTAATTTTAACTCACATTGCGGGTATGGATACTTTCGCATTAGGCCTACGAGTTGCTTATAAGATGATTGAAGATAATTTCTTTGAAAATATTATGGATGAAAAATACAAATCATTTAATGAAGGCATTGGTAAGAAAATAGTTGAAGGAGAGACTTCATTTAAAGAATTAGAAGATTATGCTTTCAATATTAATACAATTAATAATACCTCTGATCATTTAGAAGTTATTAAATCACAAATTAATCAATATATCTTAAATATTAATAATAAGGATTGATAAAAATGGCCTATGTAATTGGTATAGATATTGGCACGAGTGCTTTAAAAACGCTCGTAGTAAATAAAAGTGGCGACGTTGTAGAATCTTACAGCGTCTCTTATAATACGGCACACCCTAAGTCAGGATACAGCGAAATTGATCCTGAAATTTGGTATGAAGCAACCTTGGAGAGTCTAAAACATATATTAAACCATTACACTCATAATGATATATCTGGCATTAGTTTTTCTGGACAAATGCATGGTCTAGTAGTCATTAATCAAGAGGGAAATCCAACTAGACCAGCTATTTTATGGAATGATACAAGAACTTCTCAAGAAGTTGAAGACATTAAACAAAACCTAGGACTTAATTCATTATTACAATTAACACAAAACACTGTTTTAGAAGGATTCACTTTACCTAAGCTTATGTGGTTAAAGAATAATGAGCAAGACAACTACAAGCGTATCTCTAAGTTTATGTTGCCTAAAGACTACATAGTGTATAAATTGACAGGTAATGTTTACACAGAACCTTCAGACGCTGCAGGTACAATCATGTTTAGTGTAAAAGATGAAAATTGGTCCACAGAATTATTGCATCGTTTAAATATTGATCCATCCATTTGCCCAGAAATTATTGCTTCACATCAAAAAAGTGGACAATTAACTGAAAAAGTAAAAAATACTTTAGGTATTGATTCGAACATTAATGTGTACCAAGGTGGCGCAGATAATGCTTGTGGCGCTTTAGGTTCAGGTATTACCGACGAACAAAAGCAACTCGTCAGTATCGGAACTTCAGGCGTAGCATTGTCTATTGAAAATCGTACTGATTATGAAAATGATGGAAACGTACATTACTTTAACCATTGTGTTCCAAACCAAAAATACATTATGGGTGTGACTTTATCTGCTGGATATAGCCTCGAATGGCTTAAGCAACTTATCTCTGCTGATGAAAATTTCACTACTTTTTTAAAAGATATTAATCAATCAGAAGTTGGTGCTAATGGATTAATGTACACGCCTTATTTATTAGGTGAACGTACGCCACATAACGATGCTTCAGTACGAGGTAGTTTCATCGGTTTAGATGCAAATACGACACAGCTCGATATGAAACGTGCTGTTATCGAAGGCATTACTTACTCGATTAATGAAAGTATTCAAATTATGAAAAATAATGCTATTAACATTAACGAAATTGTATCAATTGGTGGTGGTGCTAAAAATAATCAATGGCTTCAAATTCAAGCAGATATTTTCAATACAACTATTACTACACGAACAGAAGAACAAGGTCCAGCTTATGGTGCAGCTATGATAGCAGCTATGGGAGAACAATGGTTTAATACTTTCAACGAAATGAGCGAAGCATGGATAGCATACCATCAAAAAGTATATCCCATTGAAACAAACACAAAATCATATCAAGACTTATTTAATATTTATAAAACAATTTATGACGCTACGCAGCCAGTAACTCAAAAACTTAATAAATTTAAGTGATCTATCAAGGGGATGGATATATGTCAACTTATAATAATAAAAAATTTATTTTTAAAATAGCTTTAATCGCAACGCTCGGTGGTTTATTATTCGGCTATGACACAGCAGTTATTTCTGGAGCAGAACAATCTTTACAACAATATTTGACGAAAGATTATGGCAGTTTCATTCATGGCATCACTGTATCTAGTGCGCTAATCGGCTGTATTATTGGCGGTCTATTGTCTTCAAGTTTTTCAAGTCGCTTAGGTAGAAAAAAATCATTACAAGTAGCTGCCATCTTATTTATCGTTTCTGCAATTTTGTCAGGATATCCTGAATTTTTATTTTTCAATTCAACCGAACCAAACCTTGGTCTACTCATAGCATTTAATCTTTACCGTATTATTGGCGGTATCGGCGTAGGATTAGCTTCTGCAATTTCTCCTATGTACATTAGTGAAATAGCCCCTTCGTCAATTAGAGGTAAACTCGTTTCATGGAATCAATTTGCCATTATATTCGGTATGTTAGTAGTGTATTTTGTCAATTATGGTATTACATATGGCCAACCCCAAAGTTGGATTCAAGATATTGGATGGCGTTATATGTTTATTACTGAAGCGATTCCCGCAATAGCATTTTTCTTTTTATTATTTTTAGTACCTGAAACACCTAGGTTCTTATCATTAAGTAATAAAAATACAGAAGCCCTCTCGGTGCTTAATAGAATTTATTCTTCTAAGAATCATGCTCAAAATGTGCTAAATGACATTTTAGCTACTAAAAATAAGTTAACAGATGTGAAAGCGCCACTTTTCAGTTTTGGTAAGACTGTTATTATAGTAGGTATTTTATTATCTGTTTTCCAACAATTTATCGGAATCAATGTTGCTTTATATTACGCACCTCGTATTTTTGAAAATTTAGGTTCAGGTAGCAACACATCTATGATACAAACCGTTGTCATGGGATTAGTAAACGTGATCTTCACAATCATCGCTATATTATATGTAGACAAATTTGGACGAAAACCTTTACTAATAATTGGATCAACTGGTATGGCAATCGGCATGATTGGTATGAGTGTCTTAGCTGCAAACGGTGCATTTGGTGTTATAACTTTAATATTTTTAGTACTATATACTGCTTCATTTATGATGAGTTGGGGACCTATTATTTGGGTATTATTATCAGAAATCTTCCCTAATAGAATTAGAAGTAGTGCTATGGCAATAGCTGTGGCAGTGCAATGGTTAGCTAACTTTACGATCACATCTACTTATCCAACTATGATGGATGTTAGCGGCGCCATGACTTATGGTTTTTATGCACTGATGAGTATTTTATCAGGACTATTCGTTTGGAAATTCATTCCTGAAACCAAAGGGAAAACACTTGAAGAACTAGAGAATGTTTGGAAAAAAGAAGACGTGACATCTATTTCAAATAAAGAGGAAAAAATTCAAAGTAATTCTCATTCGATATAGTAACCATTAAGGTACTTTCACATATAATAAATGGTCAACGCTCTATGAAGGTTGACCATTTTCTATAAACTTATTTAATTAACGAATTACTATTTGTATGTTGATAATTTTCATCAAAAAACTTACCGCTTCTAATATCTTCTAAAATACCTTCATATGGCGCGACATTAACAACCGTTTCATTATTTTGTCCTGCGTTACCAATATATGAAATCTTCGCAAATTCAGGTACGACTAATTTAGGATAAGTATCATATTTTTCACGAGATGCTTCCATTAAATCAATGTGATCATTTTGGTAAGTCACTGTTATTTCTGGATGCTCTTCAACCCATTTAGGGAAGAAAATTGTACCGTGCATAATCTGATCATTAGGTAAAAAGTCTAATGCTACATCTGTACCTGTTGGTTCAGTCCAAGTTATTTTAAAAACTCCCTCAGTTAGTTTCACGATATTCGCTTCTTGATCTCTAACCCATCTACCAGCTACCATACCGCCATGTATACGATAATCAATCGTGTTCTCATTTTTTACATACATTTCATATTCCCAACCATTATCATAAGTGTAAATAAGATGTGTACCTAAAAAATCTTCTAATGTTTCAAAATTATTAGTCATAAAAAAAAGCTCCTTCCAAACATGTAATTAATTACATGTTTTTGATTACATATAAATGCTATACTTTATTCGATAAAACGTCAAGGAGGATGTTATGGCACAAAAAAACATATTACAATATGTATTACTAGGCCTTTTAAAAAATGAACGTATGTCTGGTTATGATATAAAGAAAGCTTTTGAACGTGATATTGGTGAATTTTGGCAAGCAAATCACAGTCAAATTTATCCTGAATTAAAAAAATTGCATGGTCGTCTTTTAATTGATAAAACGATTGAAATAACAGGAGAAAAGTTAGAAAAAAAGATATATGCTATTACAGACACAGGACGACAATTACTGAATGAATGGTTAGTGTCCCCAACACCTGAGTTGTCAGTTCACAAAAATGAATTCAATTTAAAATTGTATTTTATTAATGATAGAAATGATCCTATATTTCCAGTAATGTTTGACGAGCAAATTCATTTACACGAATTAAAGTTAGAACATTTAAAAGAAAGACGTACGGCATTATTTAGTAATGAAGCATCTCAAGAACAACATTTTGGGCATTATCTTGTATTAGATTATGCTATTGAAAGAGAAACACATAATATCAATTGGCTAAAATCTTGTCACCAAAATTTCAAAGATTAAAAAAAGCTCCTTCCTTAACAGTATTACTGTTTAGAAAGGAGCTTTTAGTTTTTCAAGTTAATACAAAATCAAACTTTTCTATAACGTTTAAGCCCAATAATATTTAAAATAGTAAACACGATAATAAAGACAAATAATATACAAATATCGAACCAAATATATTCAAGCCCTTGTCCTTTTATCATAATGTGTGTCAATGCATCACCTGCATATCTTAAAGGAAATAGATAACCTATAAAACTTACCCAATTAGCAATATTCTCTAAAGGAATAATACCTGAGAAAAAAATTTGGGGAATTGCTACAATAGGTATAAACTGAATCATTTGGAACTCAGAATTAGCAAAAGTTGAAACAAATATTCCCATAGACAATGCAGCCAATGCGATTAAAATATTAACTAACAATACCCACCAAATACTACCCGCAAGTTCTATGTTTAAGATAATAATCGCATAAAACACGATGAGTAACGTTTGCAATATAGCAAATAAACCATAACCTGCTAAATAGCCAAACACAATATCACTTCTTTTAATCGACGTTGCTAACAAACGTTCAAGTGTACCGCTAGTACGCTCTCTAAGTAATCCGATACCAGATATTAAAAATACGAAGAGGAAAACAAAGAAACCAATTAAAATTGGGAACATTTTATCAAAGTACGTACTATCTGAATCACCATATAGATAATGATTATCCAACTCTAAATTCTCTGAGGATTGCTTATTGCCTTGCTGCATATTATCTGGAATTTTTTCTACAATTTTCATCATATCTTGCATTTTATTTTTCTGCAGTGCACTAGCAAGTAACTGTTTCGTAGCATCAGTTTTACTAGGGTCTTCATTAGCATATGTTACTTCTATTTTAGACCCATCTTTCGTAATATAACTATCTAGCTCTGAATCTACCATCGTATTTTTTACAGAATCTGATGAATCAACCTTCTCTATATCTACTTTATCTAAAGGTAATTCATTTACAATTTTGTTAGGCACATGGTCAGTAATACCAATTTTTAAATTTGTCTCTGAATTTGTATCAAAAACGAAATATAGCAATGTTAATACTAAAATCGGTGCGAACAACATTAAAGCCAATGTTCTTTTATCTCTCAATAATTCCTTGGCAACTCTTATAAAAACGGCTTTAAATCTCATGATTGCGCCTCCGTTTCAGCCTTTATAAACACTTCTTCTATAGAATTTACACCGAATTTCTCTTTCAGTTCTTTTGGTGTTCCCATAGTGAATAAACGGCCTTCCATAATTAACCCAATGTAATCACAGCGTTCGGCTTCTCCCATGACATGAGTTGTCACAATTACTGACTTATTTTCCTCTGTTAGTAGATTAAGTTGTTTCCATATATCTTTTCTAAGGCTCGGATCAATGCCCACTGTTGGCTCATCTAATATAATTAAATTTGGATTTGACAGTAACGTAATCGCTAAAGACAATCTGCGCTTCATACCACCTGAAAATGTATTCACAATTTGATGTAATTCATTCTCTAAATTAACTAGCTTCATATTCTTATCAATCGCTTGTTTTAGCTTATCACCGTCTAAACCCATCAAATTACCGAAGAACACTAAATTTTCTCGAGCAGTTAACGATTCATATAGCGCGTCACTTTGCCCCATATAACCAATTTCATTAAGAATTTTACGATTGGGTATACTAGTATCGAATATTTGAGCATGACCTTCATCCAATTTCTCCATACCCATAAGGCACTTAATCGTTGTCGTTTTACCCGAACCACTTGGACCAATTACCCCTAAAATTTTTCCAAATGGTAATTCAATATTAATATGATCTAAAACTTTCTTTTTACCATAATATTTTGTCGCACTTATTAGTTTAGCTGCAACTTCAGACATGTTTAGCCCCCTTATTAAACACACTGTCAATTATCATTCATAATGCGATTATATACCTATAAAATATAAAAACAAACAAACCTTAGCGTTACTGAACACATTTAAAAATATGTCTAATAATATTAGGAGTGAAATGAATGACTGAAGAATTATTTACCGATGCCCGCATATTGAAGACGAAAAAAAATACCAGAAAAGCTTTAATAACGCTCTTAAAAACGAAAAGATTCGATGATATCTCGGTAAAAGATATCTGTAATGAAGCTAATGTAAGTAGAGGAACTTTTTATTTACATTACAAAGATAAATATGATTTAGTACATCAATATCAGCAAGAAGTTATAAAAACTGGCAGTAAGAAAGTTCATGAATTTTTAAACTCAGACCGTCATTTATTTTTTTATCACATGCTTAATTTTTGGAATAATGACGCCGAACTTTTATTATTGCTCATCTCTAAAAATGGTTCTACTGAAATCCAAAACCAAGTAAAATCAATGTTGCAAAAAAATGCAAAAAAAAATATTCTACCTTCAGTAAAAACGATTAATTTAAGTGAAAGAGAACAACGTTATTTTGTGATTTTTTTGAGCAATGCGATTTTTGGTATAATTCAAGACTGGGTAGATAACGGAAAACCAGAAACTACAGAGGAATTATCAACTATTATTAATAAGATTACTCCCGATTCGCTGTTGGGCTGAAATTTTCCGCCATCTTTCTTATTGCTATGTAAATCTTTATTTAATAAAATCATCGTGTCCAACCACGCTTATTTCATACGCATCATATGTTCACTAATAACGAATTTTAAAATTCTCCCACCACTTTCACCAAAACAAAAAGAGGTAATGAAATCATTTTTTTAAAATATGATTTTATTGCCCACTCCTTTTTATTTTTCACTTAATTAATCTCAACCTTATTCACAACAAATTCAGCTTCATAACTTACCATCATGCCACAATTCTAATAAAAGCGCTATACAATATTAAAAATTTACAAAGAATTAAAATTTACACACTATACTTACAATTCCTATAAAAAAACTATTATTACACTTAGGCATAAAAAATGTTTAGTTAGGCATTTTTGTACAATTAATTAAAAAAACAAGTTATATTGTATTTAACAAATTAAAGCAAATGTTTTAATTTTAAATTCAAAAAAAGGAGTGTTTCACATGGCAGAAATCGTAGAAGCAATTGGTAAAGCAGTAAGCGCAGGTTTATCACATGACTGGGCTACAATGGGCGTAAGCATCGCAGAGGTTTTAGGTAAAGGTGTAGACTTCGTTTTAGGTTTCTTTAAATAAACATATGCATTAAAAAGGCCTTTTCTAGAAATCCTTCTTAATTGAAGCGTTTCATAGAAAAGGTCTTTTTTTATCTACCACATTGTTTTCTACTTAAATTATTATATATTCTTCACTTGTGCATTAACCTTATTCGAATTGTGTGACTCTCCAATTGCTTCAATCTCTTCAAGTGTACGACCTCTTGATTCTGGAACAAATTTTTTCACAAATAATACACCGAGTATACAAATAACACCAAAGATTGCAAAAACAATTTGTTGTGAAAAGTAAGCTGTCATAATTGGGAACAAAAGTCCAACTAAGAAAGAACCAATCCAGTTCAATGATGACGCACTACCCGAAGCAAAACCTCTAATTGCTAACGGGAATATTTCACCAACAATAACCCATGTAAGTGGTGCCCATGTAAAGGAATAGAAGGCAACGTAAATACTTAAAAAGATTACTATCAATATCGGATTCGCATTTGGTAAAAACATATGAATAATAGCAGGCAATATAAACGATAAGCCCATTACTGTACCACCTAGCATAAGCAATGTTCTTCTGTTAAATTTATCGGCTATCCAAATAAAGAGTAATGACCCTAATACAAGTATTACACCTTGAATAATAGGCCACATAAGCGCATCACTCGCAGAATTTCCAGTAGCTTGTTCTACAATTAATGGAATATAATAAAATATTGCGTTCGCCCCTTGAAACTGTTGAAATGCTGCTACACCTAATCCCGCAACTACTAAGTATTTATATTTACCATTAAATAATGTGGCTAATGATTGATTATTTTTCACGTTATTCTCTTTTTGAATTGTTTTTTTAATTTCTTCAAATTCTTCATCGACTTTACGATTATTTCTAAGATTACTTAATACCAGTTTAGCTTCTTTAAACCGATTATTTTTAATTAAGAACCTTGGAGATTCTGGTAACCTTAAGACACCTAAGAATAAAATTAGTGCCGGAACAGCCGCAATACCCAACATTAATCTCCATCCAATCTCTATAGGTAGCCCTCTTAAGTAATAATCAACAATATAAGATAATAACATTCCTGATACGATCATAGTTTGATTCATACCTGATAATTGGCCACGATATTTCGCTGGCGCCATTTCAGACATATAAGCAGGCACTAATGCTGAAGCTGCACCTACTGCGAAACCAAGTATAACTCTAGATATAATCAAAAAGTAATTACCCTCATGGGGCGCAATCCCTGACAAGATTGAACCAATAACGAAAATAATTGCTGAAATTAATATCATTTTTCTTCTACCTAGCTTGTCCGACAGTTTACCAGCTAAAATACCTCCAAATATAGCCCCCAACATAACTGAAGATGTAATTAAACCTATAATAAATCCACTTTCGATACCCCAGTTTTCTCTTAAAAATGGTAGCGCTCCAGTCATAACCCCTATATCATAACCGAATAATATACCACCGAATGCTCCAAAGAAATAGATAAAACGATTTGAAACCTTACTGTTAACTTTCATCCCATTCACCCTCTTTTTAATGAAAAACTTAACCACATATGCATCAATTCACGACAAACGTTTTTGACAATCAATTAATTAGCGTGTATTCCGCGTCAAACATTTTCAACAATATTTCTATTTGTAATCGTGTTAATTTCAGAGAAAGTACCGTGTGATGTCCCCCGCCTTCTTCTATCCAACGTTTAACGCCTTTTTCTAATGATGGTTTCACTTCCCATAGCACTCTAGCTACCGGCAAATGAGGAGCAGGTTCATCAAGTCTTTTAGCTTCTATTTCATTAATAATAAATTTATAATGTGTCCCTAAATCAAGCATAGTTACGACAACACCCTCACCCGATTTACCATCAAACACTAACCTTGCTGGGTCATTTTTATCACCTATGCCTAGTGGATTCACAACAATTTTCGGTTTTGTTTCGGCAAGTGTCGGATCGACCTCTAACATATGTGATCCTAAAACATGTGAATGGTTGCTTCTTAAATCATACGTATAATCTTCCATAAATCCTGTTGATTCATTTTCTGCAGCAATTTTCAACAAACGGTCTAATGCTGCTGTCTTCCAGTCCCCTTCGCCGGCAAATCCATATCCTTGTGCATTTAATCTTTGTACTGCTAAACCTGGTAATTGTTGCATACCGTGTAGATCTTCAAAGTTTGAAGTGAAAGCAGTATAACCACCGGCATCCAAGAATTGTTTGATTGCGATTTCGTACTTAATTTGTTCTTTAACTGAACTATTAAATTCTTCTTCACTATAATTTCTATAATCAAATTCGTATAAATTTTCGTATGTTTTAAATAATTCATCTATGTTTTCATCAGAAACTTGATTAATGTATTCGACTAAATCACCGATACCATAGTAATCAACAGTCCAGCCATATTGAATTTGTGCTTCTATCTTATCTCCTTCTGTTACTGCCACATTACGCATATTGTCACCAAATCTAGCTACTTTTAAATTAAAACTTTCACTATAAGCATTGGCTATAAGCATCCAATCTCTTAATTGCTGTTGCACATTTGCGTCTTTCCAATGACCAAATATAACTTCATTATTTTTATTCAAGCGGCGATTAATATAGCCATATTCTCTATCCCCATGTGCCGATTGATGTAGGTTCATATAATCCATATCGATGTTTTCCCAAGAAATATCTTCGTTGTATTGTGTCGCTAAATGTAATAGTGGTTTTTGTAGTAATTTAGTACCTCTTATCCACATTTTTGCTGGTGAAAATGTATGCATCCAAGTAATAACACCTAAAATATCATCGCGATAATTAGCTTCTTTCATAATTTCAGTAATGATATCTGCTGAGACTGCCAATTTAGGCTGTAATTCAATCTCAAAAGGTAATATGTCGCTTTTATTCAACCCGTCAGCTATATTTTGAGCATTTTGTTTAACTTGATCTAATGCCTGTTCACCATATAGTGCTTGTGATCCAACTACAAACCAGAATTTCTTTATATTTGTCATTTTGTTTCCCCCTTATTGTTGGCCATAGTAGGCGTTCTTTCCGTGTTTTCTTTCAAAGTGCTTGTCGAGTATTGCTTTAGGTAATGTTTCAGCAAATGGATTTAACTGACGTGTAAATATATTCATTTTGCATATTTCTTCTAAAACAACTGCATTCATGACGGCCTTGTCACAACTTTCTCCCCATATAAACGGTGCATGTCCATGTAGTAAAACAGCAGGTACTTCATGTGGGTTTATCCCTTTTTCATCAAATGTTTCAACGATGACATTCCCTGTTTCATACTCATAATCCTTGTTTATTTCTTCTGTTGTTAAAAATCTTGCGCATGGAATATCCCCATAGAATGTATCCGCGTGTGTGGTACCCATCGCAGGAACTGACAGTCCAGATTGTGCCCAAGTAGTCGCCCAAGGTGAATGTGTATGTACTACACTTCCAATGTCGTCGAATTTTTTATATAGCACTGCATGTGTTGGCATATCTGAAGATGGTTTCAAATCCCCCTCAACAATTTCACAGTCTAAATTACAAACCACCATATCCTCAGGTCTCATTTCATCATAATCCACACCACTTGGTTTAATAACAAATAGCTGTGATTCTGAATCAAACGCACTGACATTACCCCATGTATACTTAATTAAGCCTCTATTAGGTAATTCTAAATTCGCTTTATATACTTCAGATTTTAACGCTTCGAGCATTCGTATCCCCTCCTAAATATTTAGATGCCGATTGTTCAATCGATAATCCATTTTTCATTTTTTCTACATAGTTATTAAAATTAAAAACTTCTTGTTCTATTGGTTTTAATGTACTTTCTTTAGTGTTTATAAATACAGACTCATTAAGGAATACATCTAACGGTGCTTCAGTATCTAATGCGACATAATATGCTAAAACACTAATGCCCCATGCACCACCTTCACTTGCCGTTTCCATAACCGTTATAGGTTGTTCAAGTGCAGAAGCTAGCACTTGTTGAGCGATTTCTTCTGTTTTAAATATCCCACCATGAGCAATTAACTTATCTATGTTGATAGATTCATTTTCCTTTAGTAAATCCATACCAATTTTTAAAGTACTAAAGGCACTAAATAAATGCATTTTCATAAAATTTGCTAAATTGAACTGATAATTAGGTTCTCGTATAAATAACGGATAGCCAGTTTCTACATCTGTGATATTCTCTCCAGAGACATAATTATATGAAAGTAAACCACCTATGTTATCATCACTACTTAATGAATGTTCAAAAATATGTCCGTACAACTCATCGGATGAAAAATCAACGCCCATGACACTTAGCACTTCACCAAATAAATTCATCCAATCATTAATATCTGAAGTACAATTATTAGTATGAATCATGGCTACTTCACTGCCATCAGGGGTTGTCACAACATCAATCTCGGGGTACATGTCTTTTAAAGCATTTGATAGTACAACCATGGCAAACGCACTTGTGCCAGCGGATATATTACCTGTATTCTGAGCAACTGTATTTGTTGCAACCATACCTGTACCAGCGTCACCTTCTGGGGGACACATCAAAATTCCTGCTTCAAGATTGCCGGAAGAATCTAGTAATGTCGCCCCGTCTTCTGTGAGCAGTCCCCCATTTTCACCAGCTAATTTAATTTCAGGTAATATCTTTTCAACTGAACTTTCAAAATGCTCTGTTTTAAAAATATGATTTGCTTCCTCTAGCAAATCTTTTCTATAACTTTTTGTATCAACGTCTATAGGAAACATACCTGAAGCATCACCTATACCTAAAACCTTTTCGCCAGTTAAGTACCAATGTACATATCCAGCTAATGTAGTTAAATAAGTTATTCGATTTATATGGGGTTCCTTATCCAATATAGCCTGATACAAATGTGCAATACTCCAGCGTTCAGGTATGTTAAATTGAAATGCTTCGCTAAGTAACTTTGCCGCTTCAGCTGTGTTACCATTTCTCCAAGTCCTAAATGGTACGAGCAAGTCTTCGTTTTTATCAAATGCTAAATAGCCGTGCATCATACCACTCACCCCAATGGATCTCACTTTTCTTAGGGTTAAATCATATTTTTCTTTGATTTCTACTGTCATTGCGCTATAACTTTTCTGCAAACCAACCCAAATATCATTAATAGAATATGTCCAATATCCATCGATGAATTGGTTCTCCCATTCAAAATTCCCTGTAGCTACAGTGTTTAAATCCTGATCTATAGCTACAGTTTTAATTCTCGTGGAGCCTAGTTCAATTCCTATTGAAATATCTTCACTCTTTAAATTCCTATTCAAATCATACATATTTTAACGCCCCTTTGAAAACGTTTTCAAATACACCTTATATTATTTGTCCGTACATGTCAATATATAATATATTTTGTCCGCACATGTCAGAAAATAAAAAAGACTCAAACCAACATAATAATTAGTTTGAGTCAGTATTTATATTTTTTTCACTGAATTACGCTCTATAATATATGTATCTATGAGTTGTGATGTTTGTTGTTTATCTGTATCTATTGCACTAATCATCCACTCAGCCGCTCTACTACCTAGTAACTCTTGAGGATGGGAAGTTGTAGTTAAATCCATCTCACTCAACTTACTTAACACTGAATTGTCTTGTCCTACAACCGATAAGTCATTCGGTATTTGCATATTTCTTTTTTTTAATTCTTGCATGACTTCATATGCAATAGCATCGTTATAGCAAACCAAACCAGTTATGTTAATCTTTTTATTACAAATATGTTCTACAATTTGTTCGATTACTTGTGGTTTACTTTCAGTATCAAACGTATAAATATGTTCACCTTTAAACAGAATATGATTACTTTCAAAGGCATTAAAATAACCCTTCATCCTTAGTTTACCTTGGTTGTCATCAATTTTCGTAATCAGCGCAATATGCTCATGCCCATGATCAATCAAATACTTAGTCGCTAAGTAACCTGACTTCACATCATCAATTGCTGTATACGGTAAATTCAATTCATCATATTTTGCATTTATCATTAAAATCGGAATATCGCGTTGTTTGAACAGTGAATAATAAGATAGATTTGGATTATAAACATTACTTTTAGTAGGTTCTATAATTAATCCTGTCACACCTTGGTTTAACATCATTTCTAAGCATTTACGTTCTTCTTCATGATTATTATTCGTACTTGCTAGTATCAAGGAATAGCCATTTTTTCTTAACACGTTTTCTATACCTCTAATGATACTTGGAAAAATATAATCCGATAAATATGTCACGATAACACCTATTTTTTTAGTTTCATGCGTTTGGCGGGCGTTCAAATAACTATAGCTAACATAAGAACCTGAACCCTTTTTCTTTTTTATAAATCCCTCTTGAACAAGTACATCCATCGCCTGTCTTATCGTATAGCGACTCACATTATATCTATCCTGAAATTGTTTTTCTGTTGGTAACAACATGCCAACTTGATATGTTTTATTTATTATTTTTTCCTTTATTTCATTCGCTACAATTTGATATTTGGGCTTATTCATAATTGAAAATCTCCTAATCGCACCAATATTTAGTAATAACGTATATTATAGCATACGTCTAATTTATTCTCTGAATCATTCGCTATAAAAAAATATAATTGTGCAACTTTTTTATATAGATAGATTAAATAAACTCCACATGCAGTAATATTGCCACTTAAGTCACTAAAAGTGATCTTGATAACTACTCAATTATTTATATTTTTCAACAAGTTTTTTAGGTATATGACAATAATCATTTGGAAATTTGGATAATCGGTCTTGATGCTCTCTCGCACTTTTAACGTAATTTGTTAAAGGTAACACTTCCGTTGCAATAAGGTGATGATTTTCATATAAATCTATAAAAGATTGAGCTTCTTTCAAATGTTCAGGGTTTTCACTATATAAACCAGTTCTATATTTCAAACCAATATCTTCCCCTTGTTGATTTACACTGTATGGATCAATAATTTCAAATAAATACTCCATCAACTTTGTTATTGTCACCTTTTTAGGATCAAAGTCTGTCTTAACAACTTCCACATAACCATCATATTCGCCCTCTAAAGTATTCGAAATACCGTTAGCTCTACCCGCCTCAGTATTAATCACACCAGGAAGTGTTTTGACGAAGGCTTGCACACCCCATAAACACCCGCCTGCTAAATAAACTGTTTCCATTATTATCACTCCTATTGCTTCTTATATTTAATAAAGTATAGTAATTCCCGGAGAATATCTCAATAACTTCTATTTATAGTAAACTCATCTTTTACGAAAAATGAAATTAATTCATATTAGGCAATTTAAAAACAAATTTTTTACAAATAGTAGTAGCAGAGTAAATAATTTCTACCAATATTTGTATTTAACATATTTCCCATCAAATAATTATATCGGTCTATTAATCGTTTAATTAAAATATTGAATTTAGCCAAATTTATAAATTGAATATTATCCCTTTTTTGTTACAATGTAATAAGGAGAATTTTGTGCTTTTATTCAAAGTATAAACTGTTCTTATATTAAATATAACGTGATGTATACTTTTTACGCGAACCACTATAACCCAACATTAATATAAATGAATAACTATAAAAATCAATTAGAGGAGAATAGAATTATGGATTACAGAGTATTATTATATTATAACTATACAACTATTGAAGACCCCGAAACTTTTGCCACAGAACATTTAGACTTTTGTAAAGAATTAGATCTTAAAGGTCGTATTTTAGTATCGACAGAAGGCATTAATGGTACAGTCTCTGGTACGATTGAAGCTACCGATAAATATATGGCTGCATTAAAAGCTGATGAAAGATTTCAAGATATCACTTTTAAAGTTGATGAAGCTGAAGGACATGCTTTCAAGAAAATGCACGTTCGCCCAAGAAAAGAAATCGTAGCTTTAGACCTTGAAGACGACGTAAATCCTAGAGAATTAACTGGTAACTACTTATCTCCAAAAGAATTTAGAGAAGCATTACTAGACGACGATACAATCGTTATCGATGCGAGAAACGATTATGAATATGACCTTGGTCATTTCCGTGGCGCAGTTCGTCCTGATATTACAAGATTCAGAGATTTACCTGACTGGATAAAAGAAAACAAAGATCAATTTATGGATAAAAAAATTGTAACTTACTGTACTGGCGGTATACGTTGCGAAAAATTCTCAGGTTATTTATTAAAAGAAGGCTTCGAAAATGTGAGTCAACTTGAAGGTGGCATAGCTACTTACGGTAAAGATCCAGAAACAAAAGGTGAATTCTGGGACGGTAAAATGTATGTTTTTGATGAACGTATCAGCGTAGAAGTGAACCATGTAGATAAGACAGTTGTAGGTAAAGAGTGGTTTGATGGTACGCCTTGTGAACGTTATATCAACTGTAGTAATCCTGAGTGTAATAAACAAATTCTAGTATCAGAAGAAAATGAAGCACGTTATTTAGGTGCTTGCTCTCACGAATGTGCAGCTCATGAAAATAATCGCTACGTTAAAAAACATGACATTAGTGAAGAAGAAAAAGCTAATCGCTTAGAAAATTTCAAAGAACTAGTAAATCAATAAACTGTATTAAGCACATATTAAATATCGATTGAACTGACAGACTAACTATAAATGTACTTCAACTTAATCGATGTTTCTAAAAGTATATTTAGAGCTGGGACATACAAATGTCTCAGCTTTTTTTCTGTTATAAATTAATTATTCCATCATTATTTCTTCAATCTATTTAAAACGGGTATATAACATGTATTCAATTAAAAATGGAAGATGAAGTTATGACTCCCCAAAAAATTGTGCCACATTTATGGTTTGATACCGAAGCAGAAAAAGCCTTTCACAACGAATGATGTTAAAGTACTGTTCAAAAAATAGAGGTCGGTAACTTAGCCAACCTCTACTTTCTGTTTACTCTTTATTTTTTTGATAAACAAGTCCTAAAGCACCCGATTCAAACGTTTTGCTATCAATTAATTTTAAATCTACTTGTTCGTGTATATTTTGAAATAATGGCAACCCTTTACCAATCAGTATAGGCGAAACGGTAATTTTATATTCATCCACCACATCTAATTGCATCAAATAATGTGCGAACCGAGGGCTTCCCAATACTACAATATCTTTACCTTCTTGTTGCTTCATAAGAATGATTTCATCTTTAACATTCTTTTTAACTAATCGTGAATTATGCCAATTGACACTATTCAAAGCTTTTGAAAATATAACTTTTTCAACATTTTCAATCCATTTCGCGTGGTTAAGTTCATGCTCAGAAGCATTTTCATTTGATGGTACTGTTGGCCAATAATCATACATCATTTCATATGTTTTGCGGCCCCAAACAATTGTGTCTGCCGTTTGTAACACTTCATTAGCAAAACCTTCTAATTCATGATTATAAGTAATCCATCCAATATCCATAGCGCCTTGAGGGCCTTCAACAAAACCATCCAAAGAACTGTGCAAAAACACTACAAGTTTTCTCATAATAATTACCCCTATCTAAATGCTACAAATTTATTTTTCGCTTACAAATTTCATTAAAAGTTACGAGTCGTATTATTTTATGTATACCCATATTTAAATCGATAATTTATTGAGTTTAAAGAAAATAAAAAATAACGGCTGAGACATTTGTGTGCCCCAACCGTTATCCTATAATTAAAGTTTATACTATTTTTGATACTGAATATCTATATTATGCAGTTACCCATTGTGAAGGGCCAACTTCATCATATAATTTTTGAGCTGCAGCGTCTTGTACTGCTTCTGGTGCATTACCAGCTGGTTGACCTTGATATTGAGCTGGCGCTACTGAATCCCATGTACTTTGTAAGAATTGGAACTTACCTGAAGCACCTGATGATGGGTTTGTAGCATGAATATCGCCACCTGATTCACGTTGTGCAATTTGTTGTAAGTGTGCATTTACACCTGATGAACCTTTTGAAGCTTCATTTGAGCTTGATTCGTTTGAGCTAGCTGAAGATTGAGTAGCTGTTTCTTGTTGTGGTGCACTTTGTTGAGTTGATTGTTGTGCTTGTGAAGATTGTTCACTTGGAGCTTGTTCTGTTTGTGCTCCTTGTTCACTTTGTTGTCCACTATTATCTGTATTTTGTGCTGATGAGCTAGCTGAACCTTCTCCTGATCCTTCACCATAGCTCCAGCTAAAGTTTTCGCCATCTGAAGTAAAGTTGTAGTTTACTCCGTCTTGATTAAAGCTATAGTTATATGAACCATAATGTAATGCTGATTCATTTAATTGTTCTGGGTTATTTTGAGCTTGTTGTGCTAAATTTGCTTGATCAATATTTTGTTCTGATGCATCCGCTGAATTTCCTGCTGCTAATCCTGTTACACCTAATCCTACTGCTAATGTTGATGCAATTACTGTTTTTTTCATTATTAATAATCCTCCTAAGAGATAATTTCTATATTTTTGATTTAAAAATTAGATTGCAATTCCAACAATCGAAAATGTTTACTTTTTACAACTAATTTGTAATTACTACTATAACACCCATAAAAAGCGCGTAGGTTACAGCCAAGTTAAAAAAACAATCGATTTTTTACGTCCTCATTACGTTAAAAAGTACGATAAACATACGTATATGACTACTTAAAAACTTTCACAAAGGCAAAAAGTGTATTTATACACTTTTCGATTATGTAACATGCTTGTAATTAGTGTGAAAATAATACCTACATTGCTCTTATTTTTCACACATTTAAAAGAGTAACCTAGAATACATCAATAGCTAAAATATTCCATTTAAGCTATTACAAAATTATATTTATATATGACTATCTAACAAATTATACCTTTATCTAATTTCCAATCTCCAAATGAAAACAATTTTCCATAAAGAATTATCTTATTTCGAACAGCCTAGATTATATTAATATTAGATGACTTACTAACTTCACATAAAAGAATTAAGCATAAACAAATAAGAGGCTAGAACATTTATTAATGTCCTAGCCTCTTAAAATTCATATAATTAAAATTTGAACTTCTATTATATTATGCAGTTACCCATTGTGAAGGGCCAACTTCGTTATAAAGTTTAACTGCTGCAGCATCTTGTACTGATTCAGGCGCTTCTGTTGGAGATACACCTTTATATTGAGATGGTGCTACTGAATCCCATGTGCTTTGTAAGAATTGATATTTACCTGCTGCACCTGATGATGGGTTAACAGCTTTAAGGTCGCCGCCTGATTCACGTTGCGCGATTGCTTGTAAATGAGAGTTAACATTTACTGATGAACCTTCTGAAGCTTCACTTGAGCTTGATTCATTTGAAGTAGTTGAAGCTTGTTCAGTTGTTTCTTGTTTTGGTTGCTGAGTTTGCTCAGTTTGTGGAGCAGCTTGTTGAGCTGGTTGCTCAGTTGATGCTTGCTCTGTTTGTTGTGGTTGAGTTTGTTGAGTTGGTTGCTCTGCTGAAGCATTACCTTGTCCATAGCTCCAAGTCCAATATTGGCCGTCTGATTGGAAGCTATAGTCTAAATTATTATAATTAAAGTTAATGTTATAAGCACCTTCTTGTACTGGCGCTTCGTTTAATGATTCTGGATTAGTTTGTGCTTGTTGAGCTAATTGTGCTTTATCTACACCTTGCTCTGAAGCGTCTGCTGAATTTCCTGCTGCTAATCCTGTTACACCTAATCCTACTGCTAATGTTGATGCTACTACTGTTTTTTTCATTATTAATAATCCTCCCAGAAGATAATTTTCGTTTTTATTTTTAAAATTGTTATTGAATTTCAATTATCTAACACAGAGATAATTTACTGCTTCAATTAATTCACAAATAGTACTATAACATCCATAAAACTCTTGTAGGTTACAATGAAATTAAAATAAACGACCTCTTTTTTACATCCCAATTACATACAATCTAGTTATTTTTATTGCAAAATCCTTTTTGAAAACTGTCATGAAAGTTCCTATAGTTTATCTGCCAATTTATGTCTTTGTAACATTAATGTAATAAGTGCGAAAACTTCACTCTTTTACTGCTAATTATTGACTTATATTTGAACAAACGTAATAAAAGGTACATTAATTTGGATTATCCAAACAACATACCTTTTATACAATAATCATATGAATTAAACTGTTAAATTTCTCGGGAAATATACTGTCATTGTCGTACCTTGTCCAAATGTGCTATCAACAGAAATTTCACCACCTATTTGTTTGGCTAACGTCGATGCAATATACAACCCTAATCCAGACCCTCCAGTTTTTTTATTTCTTGAGTTATCTACTCTATAAGTTCTATCAAAAATATATCTTAAATGTTGTTGCTTTATACCTATACCTTCATCTTTCACTGAAATGCCTAACATGTTACCTTCATGCTCAAATACAGTAATTGCCACTACTTTATCAGTATCTGAAAATTTCAATGCGTTATCTATAAAGTTCGTAACAATGCGTTCCAATGCAATCTTATCTTGGTAGAAAGACTTTATATTAGGTGGTATATTAACTTCTAATTGTCTCTTGTCTTTTTTCAAACATTGTTGATATGACTCCAAAATAGGCATCAATAATTGATCAATATTTATGCGCGTATTAGAGCGTTTATTATTTACAGACATGACATCTGTTAAGTCATCAAACATTTGATTTAAACGGTCTGCTTGTCTAATAAGTACTTGATAAGCGTCTTGCTTAGCTAATTCAGTATGAATCATGCCATCATTAAGTCCTTCTGAATATGACTTAATACTAGCTAACGGTGTTTTTAGATCATGCGCTAAATTCTGAACCATAGCTAATTTTTCATCTTGTTCTGCTTTAATTTGAGTCATTTGGTTGTCGATTCTTATAGTCATTTGGTTCAAGGCATCACTTAATTCTTTTAATTCTTTCGGTGATTGTATATTTAAATCCTCTACTTTATAATTCCCTTTGGCAATTTGGTCAGTACAATCATTTAATCTCTCAATTTTATGAATCGTTGGGACAGAGAAGAATATCGCTATAGCCATCGTCATCATGCTTGATACAAAAGAGCAAAGTGTAAGTAATATAGTTTGATGAACATCGAACCACATTAATTTGTATAATATAAAAACCAAAAGTGTCGTTATAAATAATGACCCCATAAATGAATAAATTAATTGTTTACGAATTGTCATTTAAACACTCCTTTGAAACTTATAACCGAGTCCCCAAACTGTTGAAATTGTATATTCATTAAACCGATTATTTTCCAATTTCTCTCTAATACGATGAACGTGAACATTAAGTGAATTAACATCTTCGTAAAATTCATATCCCCAAACTTCTTCTATTAATGAGGTTTTTGAAATAGCTTCATCTTCATGTGTCATAAAATACCAAAGTAACTCAAACTCTTTAATGCGAAATGGTACAGCTTCACCATTAATTTCTACTGTTTTAGTCACATTATTCAATTTAAGATCACCACAACTGATAACTTCATGTTTTTTAGGTTTTGTTGCTAATCTATCCAATAAATTTTTCGCTCGTATCACAAGTTCTCTTGGGCTAAATGGTTTTTTCACATAATCATCCGCGCCTAACATTAGTCCAAAAATTGTATCTGACTCACTTGTTTTAGCCGTTAAATAAATGTATGGAATATCCAATTGTTGTGCTTTCATTTCTTTGACCACGTCATAGCCATCCACTTCAGGCATCATAATGTCTAACACCATTAAATCTATAGATTCATCTAAGAACCCAAGTGCTTCTTTACCATTTTCGGCAAGGGTTACTTGATAACCCTCAAATTCAAAGTAAGTTTTACAGATTTCTCTGATATCTTTTTCATCATCCGCTATAAGTATGTGGGGCATTTTCATCATTCCTTAATTGTTTTCTTTTTATAAAATGATTTAAGCTTATTGAATTTATTATCTCTTTATTCATTAATATAATTATAAAGAAAAACAATTGAATTGGGTATGTGAAAATAATATTTGCAAGAATATAATTTAACATTATAAAAACACCAAAAAAGCTTGCTGTATATGAAAGCACACCAAGAATCAAACTAAGCCCTATAGCAATCTCTCCAAGTTGCACCATCCATTTAAATATCTCTAGATGATTCGCCACAACTGCTTCAAAGAAAAATTTAAACCAAGCTGGGGAATCCTGGTTTTCTTTAATTACTGATACTAAACCATCTATCGCGAAACCACCTGTTAATTTTTCATAGCCTTGAAATAGCATATAAAAACCAGACCCTAATCGAATGATTAGCAATATAATTTTCGATATCATCTCATTAATCCACTCCTTGATAATATAGTGTGGATTGACCTAACCTATAATCTAGAAGCCAATCCACAAATCAATTAATTATATTTTAGTTCTGCTGAACCAAAGGTTACATGAGCTTTGTCGCAGTATATTGTTACCGTGTTATATTCATCGGTATTTATGCCTTTTAAATCAAATGTTTGTTCTGATTTATCATAATCAACTTTATCTATTTTCTTCCCTTTTTTAATATCGCCATCTTTAGTGAGATATACATGTAAATCTGGTCCTTTAGATGATTTGAAATCTTTTAACATCAGTTTATTATCATGAATCATTGCCTTACCTTCTACTTTTTCTTTATTTTCTCCTTTAAACATACCTTCTATCATATTTTTACTTTCACTCATGTCTTTGTTATCCATTTTTGTCTCGGATTTAGTTTCTTCTTTCATATCTTCTTTCTTAGTGTCCATATTATTACATGCTCCTAGCAATAATGATGTCGCTACCGTTCCTGAAATAAATAATGTTTTAATGTTCATAATATATACCTACTTTCAATTTATTTTTTTCATATCTTTATAATACTGAGAAGATATATTATTTAACATTAACTGATTATTAACGTTTCTTAACTCATTCTTAAATATAAAAAATTCCAATTAAGATTTAAATAACATCATAAGTATCTATATTTCTAATAAATTAAGTAAAAACTATTTATATCTAATCGTGTTCAAACAAATGCACACAAAAAAGCTACGAAATCAACTTTGCTAATTGATTCCGTAGCGCTTTTTCATGCTAAATGTAACAATATTAAAAACTAAGTAATAGCTAGTTTATCCACCGATAATCAGCTTAAAATTAAAAGTGATATTTATCTCGATAATGCAATTTCAATATGGGCTAAATGATGGTTTTCATGCCATGCCAATTTAGCTAATTTTGTAGCAACTGTGATTTCTCCGCTATCTTTAAGGGTGAATTTACGTTCTAATTGATCTTTATCAATATGATTCCCTAATGCTACAATACGGGCATTAATCCCATCTAACATTTGCAGAGAATATTCGATAGGAGCTAAACTATCTTCTAATTCTACCCATTCTTCTTGATTAAATGGTGGGACGGTTGGATTATTATCTGTTAATGCTAATTTCAACCTTTGATACATATTGAGTTGTGAGTCCGCAATATGGTGGACTAATTGACGTACATTCCAACTTCCATTACGATACGTTTTATTTAATTCTTCTTCTGTGATATTTTCAACTACATCTCTTAAACGTCGTGTATAATTGTCGATTTCTGCTAGCCATTTTTGAACATCATCCAATGTTACATTTTCAGGCGTGTCTAGTTTACCAATTGGAAATCTTACATCCATATTAAATCACCTAATCATTAGTTATTTTTTCGATTGTGACTGTTATATCATTGCTATCACCAATAGTTGTATTACCAAATATCATAAATTTAATCAGGAATAATCAGCATATTTTGTTCATCAAATTCCCACATATCGCCATATGCGACTTCCCAATAGTAACCATTGATATCTGTAAAATAACCACCATAACCACCCCACTCTAATGCTTGGGCTGGTTTAACAACTGTTGCGCCAAATGTCTCAACTTGCTCTAAAATTGAATCAACTTCCTTTTTAGATTTGGCATTGTAAGCTAAAGTAATACCTATAAAACCACCTGTAGCTATGGTAGGAGGACTTTTTGCATTTATATCTTTTGCTAATTCTTCAACAGGGAAAATTTCTAATTTTGTACCGTCATTATTAAAAAACACAATTGCTAAATTGTCATCTGTTACCTCCGCAGTTGTTTTAAAACCAATATTTTTATAAAACTGGAGCGATGCCTTCAAATCTTTAACACCTAATGTGATTAAATTAATTCTATTCATTAAATCTCCTCATTCATTATTGGAATTGAATTGCATATTATTTCCAAGGTTATAATTAATTTTTGTTATAGTAATCCTTTACCCTCATGATGAATGAGTTATTCTTTTTTTAATGAGCAAAATTCTTACTAAATGAAATAATAATATCTTTATATGTCTCTAAAGACTCAATAACTGCATACTCACCATCACCATGCCATTCCCCACCTGATGGACCGAATTCAATGGCCGGGACATCATACCTTGAAAAATATCTTGTATCTGCAAAACCATGTTGCCCGAACACATCAACATGCTCTTTATTTCCAACCTTTTTAATATGTTGTATCAAATTTTGGATATAAGGATTGGTTATTTCATTTTTAACGCTTGAACCAGTCAAATTCAAAGTAATTTCACCATCAGTAATCTCTTTAATTTGCGCTAAAATATCTTCTTTATCTTGGTTGGGTAAATAGCGAATATCAAATGAAATCAAACATTCATCAGGCACTTTATTGTATACTTCGCCACCTTTAATCTTGGCAAGGTTAATTGAAGGTGACTCAAATATATCTGTAGACTCTTTAGCAAAGGGTAAATCAAGTATCTTATGATAAACATCCATCGCTTTAGCAATTGCATTTTCCCCTTCCCAAGGCCTACTACCATGAGCTGATTTCCCTTTTAATTGAATATCAAATTGCAAAATACCTTTAGCTTGAAAGCCAATTCCTATTTGTGTTGGTTCAGCGCAAATTACAAAATCCCCTAAATAGCCTTGATCTGTTAAATATGAAGCACAATTATATCCTCCAATTTCTTCGTCCGTTACCAATTGAAGTTGAACACATACATCTCCTAAGTCAATATTATTCAAATCACGCATCGCTACCATAAATGAAGCGACGCCTGCTTTCATATCTGCCGAACCTCGCCCATAAATCTTGCCGTCTTCAATTTGTGGTGTGAATTGGTGCTTCTTACCACTAACAACATCAACATGACCATTTAATACAAGTTTTTTATTGCCTTCTCCTACGTTACAAACAAGCATCTTATAACCATTATTTATTATTATTTCTGACGCCAAACCTTCTTTTTGTAACCAATCCGCACAATAATCTATCGTTTCATTTGCAGTGTGTTGACTAGAGCTATCAAATTGAATCAAATGTTCTAATAAATCTAATGTATCTTGCATAAACCATACCCCCTGCCTTTAATTGTGAAAAAGTATAATATATTATCTGAATATTGACAAGATTTAAAAATTTTAGTAATCTTTGTTTATATCAATATATAAAAGAAACAAGTAATATTATTTTGAATTTTCACAAGTAAATATAAATTAAGCAAAGGCGCTTATATCACAATCCCGTTGATTGTGTATATAAGCGCCTTTTTGCATGTTAAGGGGCGATTTTATGACACGAAATTTAAATTACAATTGGATAAATGGTGAGCAAATTCAAACTGAAAAAACTTTATCAGTTGTCGATCCTGCAAGTGGTAAAACTATTGGAGAAGTTCCTAGTGTAGATGGTCCGATCGTTCAAAAAGCAATTGATAGCGCTGCTAATGCTTTTGAAAGTTGGTCTAATTATACAGCTGAAACTAGACAAGCATTTTTAGAAAAGTGGGCAGTGAACTTACTTAATAAACAGGAAGAACTTGCAACTATTATGAGTGAAGAACAAGGCAAACCATATAACGAAGCATTTGGTGAGATTGGTGTTTGTGCTAAGTTCATTCGCTGGTTTGCCGAAGAAGGCAAGCGTATATATGGGGAAATCATTCCACCATCATCTGAAAACCAACGTATTTCAGTAATTAAGCAACCCGTAGGTGTTTGTGGTCTAATTACACCTTGGAACTTCCCAGGCGCAATGGTTGCACGTAAAGTTGCACCAGCACTAGCTGCAGGATGTACAGTTATTGTTAAACCATCTAGTGAGACACCTAGAATTGCGATTGCTATTTTTGAAGAATTAATAGCTACTGGCATCGATAAAGGCGTTGCTAATATTGTTACAGGTAGCTCTTCATTAATATCTGACAAACTATTTAACGATAAACGCGTTAAAAAAATGTCCTTCACTGGTTCTACTAAAATTGGAAAAACCTTAATGAGTGAGGCCTCCAAACAAATAAAACGTATTTCTCTAGAACTTGGAGGTAACGCACCTGCAATCGTATTACCTGACGCCGATTTAGATAACGCAGCTGACGCTATAGTCGATAATAAATTTGAGAATAGTGGTCAAATGTGTAATGGAATTAACGTCATACTCGTACACAAAGATATCGAATCAGAGATTACCCAAAAAATCATTAGTAGAGTTAATAAGCTAAAAGTAGCTCCTGGCAATGAATCCGGTGCACAAGTTGGTCCATTAATTAACCAACAAGCCATTGAAAAAGTTGAAAAATTAGTAGCAGAATCCCAAGAAAATGGTGCAACTATTAAAACAGGTGGGCACAAAGCTGATATAGCAGGCTCTGAACTTTTTTATCAACCTACAGTTATAACTGATGTCACGCCAACTATGTCGATTGCTCAAGAAGAAATCTTTGGACCAGTAGCACCAATTATTACTTTTGAATCTACTAAAGAAGCAATAGAAATAGCAAATGCCTCACCTTATGGACTAGCAGCTTACTTTTTCTCTAATAATATCAACACAGTATATCAAATTAGTGAACAATTAGAGTTTGGAATGATTGGCGTTAACGGAACTCAATTAAGTGTACCTCAAGCACCATTTGGCGGTATTAAAGAAAGCGGGATGGGACGCGAAGGCAGTCACTTCGGTCTAGATGGCTTCCTAGAATTAAAATATATTTCACTATCTTTACTTAAACAAAATAGCTAAGGGGATGTCACATATGCAAAACAAAAATAGAGTAACTGGAAATATAACAAAAGATAAATTAATTGAATTAGTCAAATCAGATGAAATTGACACTATCATCATGGGATTTTGTGATATGCAAGGAAGACTCATGGGTAAGCGAATTACAGGAGACTTTATTTTAGAAAATGATATTTCAGAAGGCACACATTTTTGTAACTACTTACTAGGTACAAATTTCGAAATGGATACAAATGAAAACTTTGAATTTATGAATTGGAATAAAGGCTATGGCGACTATTTAGCAGTACCTGATTTAGATACGTTAAAAGTTGTGCCGTGGTTAGAAAAAACTGCCATGGTCTTTTGTGATGTTTACTCCGTAGACGGTAGTGAGCCTATATGTATTGCACCAAGAAATATATTAAAACACCAAATCCAAAAGGCTGAATCACATGGTTTATCACCACATATGGCTAGTGAATTAGAATTCTACTTATTTAATAATTCTTTCGAAGAAATTTCAAAGCAAGGTTACAATAATTTGGAAGCTGCTGGACATTTAAATGAAGATTACAATTTACTACAAGGCAGTAAAAACGAGCCTATTTATCAAGAAATAAGACACCAAATGCATCTTATGGGAATTACTGTTGAATCTTCAAAAGGTGAGGCCTACAAAGGACAGCATGAAATCAATTTAAAATATTCGGATGCTTTAAATGCTGCAGATCAACACATCATGTTCAAACATGGAATGAAAGAAATTTGTATACAAAATGATAAATCCGTAACTTTTATGGCTAAACCTTACGAAGAGTGGACTGGATCAAGTGGTCATATACATCTCAGCATGATGGAAAAAGGAACAAAAACGAATGCCTTCTATGCTGGTGATGACGCAGAAGAACCTAAATCTGAAACTATGCAACATTTCTTAGCTGGCATTTTAAAATATACCAAAGATTTCGCCTTAATGTTTGCACCTTACGTCAATTCATATAAACGTTTCGCACCAAACTCTTGGGCGCCTGTTAGCATAGCATGGAGCAGAGATAATCGTTCAGCAGGTTACCGTGTAGTTGGTGATGGCAATTCATTACGCTTTGAATCACGTATTTCAGGTGCAGATATGAACCCTTACTTAGCATATTCCGCACTTATAGGTGCAGGACTATATGGTATCGATAACAAGATTCCTTTAAGTGACGAATTGGTTGGTAATGCCTACGAACAAGATAGTATCACTCGAATTCCATCGTCATTACATGAAGCTATTTTGCAATGGAGAAATAGTGAAGTTGTCACAGAAGTATTAGGTGAAGATGTCGCAAATCACTATTTAGAAGCAGCACAATCAGAGCAAAATGATTTCGACTCTTACGTTACGACTTGGGAACGTTCACGTTATTTCGAACAGAGCTAATACAATACTGAACTATTATTATAAGGAGGAACAATTTATGAGACTAAAAGATAAAGTATGTATTATTACCGGCGCAGGTGGCGGTATGGGGAAAATTGCAGCACAAACCTTTGCCAATGAAGGTGCTAAAGTTGCGGTCTTTGAAAGAGATGAGCAAGCTGGACTTGAAACTGTGCAATTAATTAAAGACAATGGTGGCGAAGCCTCCTTGTTCAAAGTAGATATTGCAAACGAAGAGAATGTTAAAAATGCAGTTGCAGAGACTGTTCAATCTTATGGAAAAATTGATGTACTATATAACAATGCCGGTGTTATGCCTGAAGCGGATAATTCTGTAGTAAATACAAGTGAAGATGTCTGGGACTTAGTCATGAATATCAATGTTAAAGGAATTTTCTTTATGACAAAATATGTAATTCCTGAAATGGAGAAACATAATTCTGGTTCTATTATTAATATTGCATCATTTGTCGCTGAAATGGGTTGTTCTGTACCACAAGATGCCTATACCGCATCAAAAGGCGCTGTTGTTTCTTTAACTAAATCCTTAGCTATACAATTTAGACCTAAAGGTATTAGAACTAACGCAATAAGTCCAGGACCAATCGAAACACCATTACTAATGGAGTGGTTAGTCTCAGATGAAGATGCTAAAAATACTAGATTAAACAGACAGCCAACTGGCCGCTTCGGTAAACCAGAAGATATTGTAAACTGTGCGTTATATTTGGCGTCAGATGAATCAGATTGGACAAACGGCGCAAACATTAACGTAGATGGCGGTATCACTGCAAACTACTTCTAAGTGATCACACATATATTTAAAAAGCTTTAGAGAATTGTAGCAAAAACCTTATATATTTTATGGTCACTTTTAGCACACAATTTAAAAATACACATGCACTAATACTTTAACTTAACTACTAACTTAAATAATTTCATTCAGATTTTCTTAATAAAATATAAATTAATCCCGAGACATTATCAGTCTCGGGATTTTTTAATTCTATGAACAATAATTGATACATCTCATTTTCCATCAACTTTGTACAAGTTATATTTGAAACAGTCGTTTTGAATAGTTAAAATACTGAATTTGTAGCCTCGAGCTATTACTATTACTTATTTTCTAAATATTCATTTTCGCCAATAATGCCTGCACGTCTATCAATTTCTTCTAATTTTTTCGCTTTTGGGATACACAATATATATGCAAATATAATCGCAATAATACCTGCACTCAACTTACCAATCATTACAGCAGGTATCAGTGTAGGCTGAAAATTTGCTGTATAAGAAAGATGATCACCTAATAAGAATGCTGAACATACACCAAATGCAATATTGAGCACCTTATCTTTCGGAGGCATATCCCTTACAAGTTTAAGCATTGCTAAAATGTTCGCAATTGTTGCAATAAAACCTGCGCTCCCTACCTCACTTAGTCCTACTTTACTTCCAACTTTGTGTAACCCCGTAGATAAGTATTTACGAATTAAATATACCATTGGAAAAGCACCTGATAACATAATAGCTATATTACCTGCATTTTCTAATGCTCTAAAATTGTCATGCTTATCAGCCATAATTGGATCAAATCCCCAACTACCAAATATAGTGGTAAACAAACCTGTAAATATTTCCACTACAGAAAAGACAAATACTAATTTAATACATGTATCTAGAACCTTACCAAAAACAATAAATATCTTAATCATAATATCGGAAAAGAAATACAACCCTATTGCTGTGATTAATACAAATATAATTAATGGTAAAAGATTGATAAATACCGTAGACATACTAATTTGAAATATATGTGTTGCAGCACTTGTTGTATCAATGACTGTTCTAACTTTTGTATGGCTTAATAGGATTATTACCGTGGAAATAAAAACGCCAAATGGTATAGCCAATAACCCTGACAATATTCCTAACGCCATATACTTATGATCTCGTTTATCCAGCATTGGCAACCCTAGTGGTATTGTAAACACAATGGTAGCCCCCGCCATAAAACCAACAATCATCGCCATTATCCATCCTTCATAACTTTGCTTTAAAACATCTGCAAGTTGATATCCTCCCATATCTGTTGCAAGTATAGAAGTAGCTGCGATTGCTGGATCAGCACCAATCTTGTCAAATAGCGGTCCAAAAACTTGTTCTATGAATTTTGAAATAAAAGGAATTGATGCCATGATACCTGCTGAATTAGCAAAAATAGGTCCAATAGTATAAATCCCTTCCATAAACTCTTTACCTATACCTTTATCTGCATTACGAATCGCACCAAATGCACCTAACACTGCGCACGCCATAATAATATAAATAATTACCGTTCCAATATGTTCCATAATGATTCCCCCATTGTTAAAGGCTATAAAAAAACAAAAAAGTGCCTATTTGATTAATTCAAATAAGCACCTTTGCTTTTTATATTCACTTGTTTTGTTATCTCAATTTTTCTATGATTTTCGAAGCTTCAATTTCAATACCCACTTGCTCATCCATACTCTTTCGCCTGAGTTTCTGATAAGCTGCTTCTTCCGTTAAATTTAATTGCTTCATCAATATGCCTTTTGCTTTTTCAACAAGTTTCCTATCGTTCATTTGTTTTTTAGTATGATCCACTTCATATCTTAATTCAGCAATATTTTGAGCTTGCCTCATTGCAATCTCAACAGCTGGTAATAATTGCGCTTCGGAAATAGGTTTCACAATATAGCCCACTATATTAGCTTGTTTCGCCTCTTCTACATATTCACAATGACTATATGCCGTCAGTAACAATATTGGGATATTGTATTTTTTCGAAATAATTTTGCTTGCTTTTAAACCATCCATTTTTGGCATTTTAATATCCATAATGATTAAATCTGGTCGAAACTTATCAGTAACTTCTAATGCTTTTTCTCCATTACCGACTTCAGCAACTACATTATAATTAGCTTCTTCTAACATTTCTACGATATCCATCCTAACGATTGACTCGTCTTCAACAACTATAATAGATGTCATATTAATTCTCCCCTTTGTATTGAAACTCCACTCTCGCAATCGTTCCAACACTGTTACGTTCAATTTTAAAAGTCCCGTCCAAGTCATTTTCCGTAATTGTGTTTACAATTTTCAAACCAAATGATTGTTTGAATTCACACACAGTCTTTCCCGTGTCTTGTACATTTAAATTAATTAATTCAGATTGAGCATTATACGATAGACAAACAGTAATTACCCCTTCTGTTTGTCCATTAAATGCATGTGTTAAGCTATTCGTTATAAGTTCATTTGCAATTAATGCGATAGACACTGCTATATTTGAAATTAAGTGGATATTTTCATCTGTTTTATAATTAATATGTATCTTTTTATTAGGAGTTTCGTTATAAACTATCATATTCCCAATTTTTTTAATTAATTTATCAATATTCACAGAATCTGTAGATGATTCATCTAGTATAACTTCGTAAACAGATGCGATACTTAAAATTCTGTTAAGACTTTCTTGGAAATACTTTTCACTTCCATTGGGTAAACCTCGTCTCATCTGTAAACGCAATAAACTGGCAACAGTCTGCAAATTATTTTTCACACGATGATGAATTTCGCCTATAGCAACTGATTTAGATATTAATGCACGTTCTTTTTCTTTTAAATCTGTAATATCTTTTAACAGAATTAAATGACCGGTCATCACACCATCTTCAAGCAACTGTATACATTTAATTTGAAAATAATGCCCCTGTAGCGCACGCTCTTCAATTGTGATAACTCGTCCATCTGTCAGCATATTTTCGATAGATGGAAACAACTCTATGAAATTCAAACCTGCTTCACAGTCCAAATGTAAAAGCTCACTTACCATTGCTTCTCCTGCTAAATTAAAGTAACGTATGTTCAAATCATTATCTAAATCAAACAAGCTTTCTTCAATCATGTCTGGTACAAAAATTGGATTATTCTCCGAATTCGATACTAAATCACTTAGAGTACTAGTTGCTTGTGTTAATGCTTTCAATCTTTTTTCTTCCATAATTTTATTACTGACGTCTATTTCCATTATTAGAATACCAATAATTTCATTAGCTAATTTAATTGGCGTAGCGCTCTGCTCTACAACTTTACCTTCTTGTGAAATTGCGCGATGTTGTGCAAATTCACTACCTGAAAGCACTTCAAATACAGCAGGCTCAAACTTTTCATAAACATTAGCTTCTACTACAGATCCTTGATACAAACTTTTACAATTCACCGGAACTGCTTCTGCAACAACAATAACTTCACCATGCTCTTCTATTGGGCAATCAATAAAAACATTTGCCTGATTCAAATTGGCAATCATTTGTAATTGTCCTGATACCTCAGAAATTTTATTTATTGCTGCCTCTGACAACATTGTCTTTGCTTTACATCTTATACTTACTTCATCGATATGCATCATTCCAAACATATTTATGTGAATATTTAGATTTTTATATTCATTTACTATTATGAAATTTTGTCAAAAATATGTCAATTCAAAACGCAATAATTCAAAATTTTATAGTAATTTCACACTTTATTGATGAATATGACATCAAGTTATTATTAAATACCCCTCCCACTTTTCATCAATACAAAAAACGCTTTGATGCTATGTGCTAAATTAGAGTCAACAACAAAGGAGGCATTCAGTATACAGACAGAAAACTTGAGCGTCATTACAGAATTGATTAAAAACCCTAAGCTTGAGCTGTCTGCATTAGTGGCACATGAGTTTTATAAAACTACAATGCCAAATTATTGTAGTTTCATAAATCCATTACCTAAGACGTCGCGCACGTCATGGATAACTAAAAATGCATTTTCATCATGTGCGTTAACAATTTTTTTAATTCTAGCTAATTGATTTTGCGGTACCACGACATAGAGTACATTTGTTTCTTTACGTTCATAGCCTCCTACACCATTTAATAGTGTGGAACCTCTACCTGTTTCATTATTAATATCTAAACTGATATCTTTATTATGATCTGAAATAATCGTAATCGCTTTTTTCGGATTAAAACCTTCTATAATAAATGTCATACTTTTTTCAACAATAAAAAGCATTACAATCGTATATAATACGTTTTGCACTGGAAGTACAATTAAGAAAGATAATACAATGATTGAATCTAAAATAAACAATGCCTGTGATGTCTTTATCTCGCTATATTTATTTATAATTTTAGCAATGACAGAAGTACCACCCAATGTGCTTCGTGCGGAAATCACTAGTCCACTTCCGATTCCTATCAACACACCCGAAAACACTGTATTGATAAAATCAGATTCTAAATGCATATTAAATGATTCAGTCAATCCTAAAAACGCTGAACTCGAGATAACTGTGATTAAAGTATAGACTGCAGTAGTCTTACTTAAATATTTCCAACCTATCATAATTAATATCATATTTATAACCAAGGAAGTAAGCGCAGGTGATAAGCCAAGTGTATATTTCAAATTTAAAGAAATACCAACTGTGCCACCTTCCCCTAAATTTGAAGCAATGACAAACGCATTGATACCTATACTAATAAGAAACGTACCTAAAATACAAAAACATATATTTTTAAAATGGATTTTATACAACATCCCCCAAACACCTCTTTTCTTAATTATTTAAAATACACATATAAATTCCTCAATGTTAACAATTTCTTCCTCAAAAAATCAGACGACATAAAAAGAAACTTTCTAGTTATTGAACCAAAAAGTTTCGTAAATTAAAGTTTTTATTAATTTTTTAACACAAGTCTATATCATAGTAGAAAAGGACGATAATTTCAATTGAATGAGGTTAAATTAAAATTGTATCGGTTAACTAAATTATATTTTAGTTATGTGTACTAATTAAAGAACTGTTCGAACGACATTCGTCATTATTTTTTAGGATATGTTAGTAAATTATTCCCATTCTTTAGTTAAAATGGATTTTGATTCAGCCATTGGCCGCCATCCATAGTCATACATGCACCATTTATATAGCTAGCTTCTTCTGATAATAAGAACTTAGCTAAACCAGCTATTTCTTCTGGTTGTCCCATTCTACCTAACGGAACACTATCAAGCGTTTGTTGCTTAGCTTCTTCTGATAAACTAAGTTTTCCTGAGCCTCCTGTATTATCAATCGGTCCTGGCGCAATTGCATTGACTGTAATGCCATATTTACTTCCCCACTCAACTGCTAATGTTCTAGTCATAGATAATACACCAGCTTTAGCACTTGCTGAATGCACCACCCCGATACCAGCTCTCCATGCATAGGTCGCTACCATATTAATAATACGTCCTTGTTGACCATTTTTTATCCATTCTTTACCTACAGCTTGTGTACAATACCAAGTTCCATTAAGGACAATATCTATTACAGAGTTCCAACCATTGAGTGATAAGTCTTCTGCCGGACATAGAAAATTACCTGCCGCGTTATTGACCAAGCCATCAATTTTTCCATATGTTTCTATTGTTTTATCTACTGTGTATTGAACCCTTTCAGGGTCTCTCACATCCATATCTATGCATAGCACTTGACCTTCAAACTTCTCCATTTCAGCTTTGGCCGCTTCTAATCGTTCTAATGAACGACCAGTAATTACAATGTTTGCACCTTCTTCGGCAAATTTTGTTGCCATTGCTTTACCCATACCACTACTACCGCCCGTAACAATAATTACTTTGTCTCTCATGTGCATTCTCCTTTTAACAACGATTTAAATTAACATGTCACACAATTACAGTAAGCGCTTACACACAATTGTAACTTACTTATCTATCATTAGTAAATTATCTTACTTATTGTTAATTGAGTATATTCAAATATATAAAGTGACAATTATTATAAGTTTTTAAACTTTCTGTAAATCCAGTCAAAAATACCGTGATATATGCTATATTGTCCATGATATCGGAAACCGATATCGATTTCCGTTATTAATGATTAAAGGGGCTGGATGATATCGATTCTAAATTAGAAAGACGTATGTTTCTCGGTTTTATTTATATCCATATTTTGCATCATGCTAATGAACATCCTATTTATGGTAGATGGATGATGGATGAGTTAAGAACACATGGTTATTCAATGAGTGCTGGAACGCTATATCCTCTCTTACATCGAATGGAAGATGAGTCATTACTCGTTAGTGAAAAAACTGTCGTTGACGGTAAACAACGTAAGAACTACACAATCACTTCATTTGGCAAGAAAATGTTAGAAAAAAGTCACCAGAAATTAAAAGAAATTGTCGGAGAAATTTAAACTTGGGAGGTTATTTGTTATGAAATATCTTGAAGTATTTCTCGTAGCACTGAGGTTAGGCTGCACTTCATTTGGTGGTCCAACAGCTCACCTCGGCTACTTCTATGATGAATATGTAAAACGGAGGCAATGGTTAACAGAACAACAATACACCAATCTAGTCGCATTATGTCAATTTTTACCTGGACCAGCTAGTAGTCAAGTTGGATTTGGTATTGGTATAACTAAGGCAGGGTTGATTGGCGGAGTAATTTCATTTATTGGCTTTACTCTCCCCTCAGTGATTGTACTCATGCTTTGTGCCACTTTACTATTAGCTTATAGCAACGATTTAGGTTGGACGCATGGTCTAAAATTAGTCGCCGTTGCAATTGTATTAAATGCAATTATAGGTATGGGACAAAAATTATTACCCGATTTAAAAACAAAAATTTTAGCGTTGTTCACCTTAGTAGTAGCTATAACAGTCATTCATCCATTATCACAATTAGGTGCGTTGACTGTAGTGGCTATAGTTGGATTAGCGCTTTTTAGAGAAACAGATGAACAGAAGTCTTTGATAAAGATATTCAATATTCCACGAATAGTAGGCGCCATCTCTCTTATACTATTTTTTAGTCTTTTATTAATCTTACCTATATTGAATTTTGTCACTCACAATTCGTGGATTAACATGATCGACAACTTTTATCGTTCTGGTGCTCTTGTATTCGGCGGCGGACATGTTGTCTTACCTTTATTAGAACAATCATTTGTAGCAACTGATATGATTAGTGCCAATGACTTTTTATCAGGTTACGCATTAACACAAGCAGTTCCAGGGCCGTTGTTTACATTTGCTGCATATATTGGAACCGTTATGTCTGGTGTTACAGGCGGTATCATTGCAACAATTGCTATTTTCTTACCTGCCTTTTTATTATTAGTTGGTGTTTTACCTTTTTGGGAGCACGTACAATCAAATCGCTACGCAAAATCAATGCTAAAAGCTGTCAGTGCTGGCGTAGTAGGTATTTTAATCGCAGCTTTTTATGATCCTATATTCACATCATCAGTAAATAGCAATATGGATTTTGCCTTTGCTGCTACATTATTTGTATTATTGGCTTATTGCAAGACACCATCTTGGGTAATTGTTATTTTAGGATTATTGATTGGTCTCATCTTTTATTAGTTATGAAGTGTGTTGTTTCAATATTTGAAAATGTATATCTCATGATTAACAGATTTCGATAATATATTTATTTGCTAATTCAATGAACATTCGTTACAATAATTTGAAATAGAATAGTTCTCTTATTAAGAGTGAGTGGAGGGACTTGGCCCTGTAAAACTCCAGCAACAGCTCAGACGAGCGATGTGCTAAATCCAACAGTTCTAATTTACGAGCTGACAGATGAGAAGATGTGCGGAAGCTCTTCTTATCTAAGAAGAGCTATTTTATTTGTAAAAAAATAAAAGGTGGTAATTTTATGAAATCATTGCACGAATTATTCTCAGAACTTGAATATTGGGAGAATCATGTACCTAATAACATGATGAGTAACATAGCTAAACTAGAGCATATCAAAAGTGTAAAACGTGAAATCTACGCTCGCATAGATATTCATGACTATAAAGCAATTATATTAGAAAAAGAATTATAAGTACGACTATTTTATCTCAAGCTATATTTCTTATCAAACTTACATCTTGATAACTAAACGTTATACAAATATAAAAAGGAGTGCCACAATGAAATCATTTTAACAAAGTATGATTTCTGTGTACTCCTTTTTTATATTTACTTTTACTAGCTATAAATTCTTCATACAATCATTCTATTTATGTTTAGTACCAAAGGGCACATATTTTATTTTTGTATCTTTAGGTATACCTTCATATTGGTTAAATAATGACTGATACCTTGTACTTGTCGGGGTCGGATGATGCAAATAATGTTCAAAAGGTAATTTTTCCATCGTATAATATTCTTTTTTAGGATGTGCTTTTATCTCTTCTTTTAACTGTGTAATTCGTGTTTCATTTTTTTGATTAATATAGAAAAATGTTCCTAAATATAACATCGCGCAGCCAATTGCTAAAACACCCACAATCTGTTTCCATAGTTGACCAGTAATGTTCAACTGAGAAAATAATATCAATAGGATAATGACAAACAAGGCATAAACTGTATAAAAATTTCTTGGTCCTAACGGTGACACAATCACTAAAGGTGCACACACTAATAAAATAGTAGCCAGCAATAAATATAACGTATATTTAATTTCTTTCGGCTCAACTACTATATGAATTGCTAAAATGAATGCACTTAAAAACCATATACAAACTAATGTATTTACTAAATTAGTAATAAGAAGTATATGAAAATTTTGTAACGCAAATTGTTCATAAATAAAGAAGTAGTATATTGGCAAAATCAATAAACCCGTTATAACAAATACTTGCAACAGTTTAGAGCGTGTATATAACATAGCGTTTCTGAATAATAGCGCAAGAGCAACACCAATAATCATTAAGATTATCGTCATTTGATTAAAAACCACCCAATCTGGTAATACTGTTGTTAATGTTGTTGTCACTTTATCAATGATGCCGGTATCACTAGACACTTTTTGATAACTACTATCCTCAAAAAATATTTTGCGATAATTAGGATTCATAAACATCAAAATCGTCCCTAGCGATGAAATAACTAAACCTAAGATAAATTTAGGATTTAATCTTCTATAAATTAATACATGTAATACGATCACTAAAACTAAAATCACCGTATTGAATAACGTTGTATTTTCCATAAAAAATTGTCCTACAAAACAGATACAATAAAACAAAATATTAGTTATAGGACCTAAACTTTTCTGCTTAAACAAAATTTCCGAGATATACCATACTATAAACAGCACGCAGAAAGTTGCTGGAACATAATTATAAAACCCAGCAAACCAACCATAAGTTTGCTTATATATCTCACTAGGTATCGTCAGCATCAGAATAAATGCACACAAATAATAATATAAAATCTTAGCTTCATTAACAAAACGTCCAATTATCCATATAATCGAAATACTAAAAATCGCATAAGATAACCATCTAAACCAATCAAGTCGAACGGCAATAATTTCTAACATATTACCCAAATAACGCCCATTCAAATTTGCAAAGCGTTCTTGTAGCATCTGAATACCATAGTTACTATACCAATCCCAATCGTCATGTGTTAATGGCGTAAGCATAGCCATAAAAATATAAAAAATCAGCAGTGCGGTTACTGTAAGGTAGGTCTTATTCACCCTTAATAATTTCATCTTATTCCACCTCTTGTTCATTCAAATTGGATTGACGAACAATATAGAGTGGACGTTGTTTCACTTCATAATAAATTCTTCCAATATATTCTCCTATGACACCTAATGACGTAAGCTATATCCCACCTAAAAACAAAACGGAGAAGATTGTTGTGAAATATCCTGGTGTAGACACACCGTAATTTAGCGTATAAATAAAATTAAATAAAATATAGAGAAAACTTAATCCGCAAATGAAAAGCCCTAAATAAATAATGGCACGCAATGGCTTATTATTAAATGAAATCAAACCATCGATACCATAGTTTAGCAATGAGCTAAATGACCATTTAGACTTCCCTTCTACTCGAGTCACATTCTGATATTCAATGACTTTCGGTTCAAAACCAATCCACGCAAATAAGCCTTTAGAAAATCTATTGTACTCTCCCATATTCACGATTTCTTTCACTGCCCGCTGGCTTAATAATCTGAAATCACCAACACCATCTTCTAGTGTGACATCAACCATTTTATTAATAATTGCATAATACAATTGTGACACTCGTTTACGTGCTATGTTTTCACCTGTTCTATCCCTTTTAGCGACAATTTGATCTTCGCCTTCTTTAAAGTATTTAATCATTTGTGGTATTAGTGTTGGTGGATGTTGTAAATCACCATCTAAAATAATTAAAGCTTCCGCGTCTACACTTGCCTTTAATCCTGCGTACATCGCAGACTCTTTACCGAAGTTTCTTGAAAATGATATGTATTTAACTGCATCGTCTTGTTGTGCTAATTGTTGAATAATAGCTAAAGTGTTATCCTTGCTTCCATCATCTACAAAAAGCAATTCGTATTTATAATTATTGTAGCGGCTATCTTGTTGCATGATTTCTGTTAATTCAGCATATGTTTTTTCAATAACACTTGCCTCATTAAAACACGGAACTAAAATTCTAATCATAAAATAACGTACCCCTCATTGATTTTTATTAATATAAAAAATAACATATTGTATATTATACAACACATTAAAGAGATAATGTGGTTTTGTTAATATTATATTGTGTTTAATTTTTGGATATTCAAAAATTACATTCATTAGATGTAAATTAGAGTTATGTAATAGTTCTCTAATTTAATCATATATTGTATTGTTATTTAAATTTGAAGAGTGTATCATTTAATTATTAAATTTTTATTAAAAGGACAACTAAACTATGGAAGCTGTATATTTGAAACCTATTAGATTAAAAAATTATTTGAGACATGAAAAACTCCTACTGTCGGGAGTAGTCTATCATTTTTTAATTCAATATGTGCAAAGACAGTGACCAATTTTTATTAGTGAAATCTTTATCAGTACTTACTTGTATTGATACACATTTTAACAAGATAATAAAAAGACACTTTGGTTACCAAAGTGTCTTTTTTGTGCGAATTTTGATAAATTTTAAATTTACTTTTTAGAAAAGAGGCTTTTACTATGCAATCCAATAAACTTTGGACTAAACAGTTTATCAGTGTATCATTGATTAACTTTCTACTAACTTTAGTCTTTTACTTACTTATGGTTACTATTGCAACTTTTGCAATCAATCATTACCAAGCTTCAATGAGTCAATCAGGGCTTGTCAGCGGTATTTTTATTATCGGTGGTGTTATCGGCCGACTTTTTGCTGGATATTTTATAAATAAGTTCGGACTTAAGCGTTTATTACTTGTCACCATTATTATTTGTTTAGCTATTATCAGTAGTTATTTTATTAATATTAACGTTCAGTTTCTTATATTAATACGTTTATTACATGGGATTCCTCATGGGATGGCATTAACAATCATCAGTTCAATTGCTACACAAATTATCCCAGAATCGCGAAAGTCTGAAGGTATTAGCTATTATAGTATGAGTACGACATTAGCGACTGCATTCGGTCCATTTCTTGGTATATTAATGATTCATTACATCTCATTTTCTATATTATTTAGTTTTTGTTTCGCCATAATGTTTATCGCTTTAATTATGAGTATTTTTGTTAAAGCCCCTAAAGTTACGGAAATCAAAACAGCTTCCGTTAATTTAGAAAAAGGTACATCGTTTCTTAAAAATATCATTGAGCCGAGAGTCATCCCTGTTGGTTTAATCATTTTACTATTAAGTTTTGCATATTCTGGAGTACTAACTTATCTAAATTTATATGCGAGTCAATTAAATTTAACAAGTGTAGCCAGTTTATTCTTTGTGGTTTACGCCATTGTGGTTTTACTAACGCGTCCAGTTGCAGGTAAACTCATGGATAATAAAGGAAACCACGTCGTTGTATATCCAGCAATCATTTTTTATGCAATTAGTATGTTTATGTTAAGCCAAGTTACAAGTAGATTTATATTACTATTAATCAGCGCAATTATGGGATTAGGTTTCGGAAATTTACAATCAGCAACACAAGTCTTAGCAGTGAAATCTGCACCAACTTCTCGTATAAGCATTGCCACATCAACTTATTTCATATTTTTTGATGCAGGCTTAGGTCTCTCTCCATACTTATTAGGTTATGTTACGCCTTTAACTGGTTATGGAAATATGTACGCTATTATGGGTGTTATCATAATAATTACTGGCTTCCTGTACTTCTGTTTAATTGGAAACAGAAAATTAAGTAGCTAGAAAGTAGAGTAGCACGTTGAAATCAAAATGTTCAATTTGATTTCAACGTGCTGCTTCTTTTTATTAATACATATTTAATTTAAAGTGACATGATTGTATAAGTAATATTTTCACTTTGCTAGGTCACTTGTCATCTTTATCTTTGTCACTTTTTCCGTCTTTGTTATCTTTCTTTAACTCTGCTTTATTTTGGTCTAGTTTTTCTTTATTTGCTTCAGGAGTATAGTCTACACCTTCAGAATAATCGTTGCCCGCGTTCCACAATAAATACTCATTTATGCCATGATCTTTAAGCGCTTGTACTTGGGCCTCTACAGCTTTACTATCGTATTCCATATATTTACCTTCACCTAAATATCGTGCTGTAAAGTCTTGTAGCCATGGACGAGACTTCGGTTTCTTATCACCTAATTTATTTAACACAGCTGTTTCTTTATCTAAATAATGATCAATTGCTTCATAAGGTTCCTTATCTGGCGCTTCTAATCCAAAGTCACCTGGACTCCAATGTGACGGATAAATCATAGATGAGATAGCATCTGTATTTTCTGCTATTTTAGGGAAACTTTGACCAATACCGGGTGCTTCTTCAACCATAGCAGCATAACCAAATACATCAGCTGATACCTCGGCACCGTATGGTTTTAATTCTTTACGAGCTGTTTTTAAAAATTGTGAAATTGTGTCTACTCGTTGATCAACATCACTTAATTTACTATTTTTATATTTCCCTTTATCATACGTTAAACTACTTTCTACATTTTCAAATGCTTCCGGGAATCTTACATAGTCATATTGAATATCTCTAAAACCTGCTTTTGCAGCTTCTTTAGACACATTAATATTATAATCCCATACCTCTTTAACGAAAGGATTGACAAATTTATCGCCACCATCACTTTCCCAAACTGAACCATCTGCTTGTTTGAACGACCATTCAGGATGACTTTCTGCTAAATTTTTATCTTTAAAAGTAACGATTCTTGCAATAGGGTAAATATCTTTCTTTTTCATTTTATTAAGTAACGGCTTGGCATCCACAATATCTAATGTATGTTTATCGATTTCTTTATTACCAGTGTTAAAGTTTATAGTAACGTTCCCTGAATCATCTTTAACATCAATAACCATTGCATTTAAATCACTTTCATCGATAAACTTTGTGAGTTCTTCAAATTTTTCCCCGTTTGTCGCATCGGCACTTACATAAATACCTCTTACTCCATCTTTTGGATATTTCACATCATCACTACTTTTAGTAGCGTGATTCCCTTTACTTTCTTTATTTGCTTGATTGTCTCCATTTTTCGTATCATTGTTTGAACACCCAGTGATTAACAATGCACTAGTTAAAACAGTCGGTATAATCCATTTCCCCTTCATTTAACATAAGCTCCTTAACTATTATGTATATTGCACTACTTAATTCATTTACATTCCAAGTTTAACTAATACCCTTTGTATTGTAAACGTCTTTTTAAAAATATTATTCATTAATCGATATTTATGATAGGACAAAACACTCATCTATATGTTTGATATAGCGTTGTTTTATAGGTGTCAGAACAGTGCCTTCACACAACCCGATGACTGACCCCTTGCCTAATTAGCGCATATGCTTTTCTCAAGTAAGTAATCGACATTTTAAATGGTGTTAAATTTTTCACTTATGAAGATGAGTATAGTTGAAGGGAAAAACTTTTTTAGAAGGATGAAGAAGGCAAAATTTAAAAATCGTTCCGGCTTATCCACAATTATAAAAAGGAACGTACTTCCACTTACTAGCTATAAATGATATGGCAAAAGTTTTATTCTATACAGCAAACAAGCAAGTATTAATTCGTAATATGCAGAAATTATGGAGACAACCTAGCAAGCGTTTTAATTATCAAAATACAATGATTGCTATGATTAATGGGAATCCAGCAGGCGCTATATCTTGCTTGCCTTACAGTGAGCTTCATCAACAAACATTTACTACTGTGTGGCAAATTGCAAAAATTCAAAAACTTGCAGTTGAAAATACTACAGCGCAACGTTTATATACTCAACAAGGATACGAAGTTATCGGGTAATCTGGGGTTAATCATGCGAAAGTTTATAAGATGCGTAAAATGATTAAGTGATTCTCTTATTTTCAACTATTATTTTTTAATCATTAAATAATATATATAAATAATACTAAGTACTATAAAACTCATAAAAACCAAGCACATCGATAATATTAAATTTTGCTCAATTACAAGTATTGAGCATATAATAATAAATGTGGCACAAGTCAGGCAACAAACAAAAAGTTTAACTAAACGATTAACTTTATGTTTTGGGACCTTATCTGCTTCAATTGAGGCAATAATGTTAATATTCTTTGTCCTAAAAATATATGTTGAAAACGAAAAGTTAATAATTAAGCATAACAAAATAATCAGAATATTTATTTTCATAATTGCAACCTTCCAAAATCAATTTATTGATTCAGAGATATAAGAATATTCATGTTTTACATCCCTAGAAATCAAATAAATTTTCAAGTCTTGTTTGGTATTTGCTGTAAAGTATACCTGCCGTTCAATTTTTAGCTGATTACTGTTCACTATCGATTCCCTAAATTTCACAAAAATATTTGTCATTTATAATAACACCTCTATGTAAAACTATTAATATAACTCATCTTAAACCTATCATAATTATTTATGTTAATTATAATATTTTCGAATCTTTAATTTTTGAGCCTTTTAATTTAAATAAAATACATAGTTAGCGTTATATTTATTGATGTGATGCGCGTATTATTACCTTAGTTATTATAATTTTAAAGGGTTGCCATCGTGATAGTTAACAATGACAACCCTTTTTATAATTAATTATTTTTCACTTTTAGTCCACGATAACGATTAAGTGCTGCACAAAACTCTTGTTTTCTTGGTAGTGCTAAGTTACCTGGGTGCCCTTCAAATGACGATATTACATCTAACCCTTGTTCTTGAATAACTGTGTATAATTTATCTGCTGCTTGAGATAACGTATCTTGTTCATTTAACAAATGACTTTGATAATAATTTATCATTGCTGCTAAACATTGGGTTTGACTTGTATCCACTAATTGTTCCAAACCAGAAATATCGATAAGCTCTTTGCCATACAAAATGGAATAACGTCCCTTTACTTTAAAACGGTTGTCTTTCCCTTTTTTAGTAAAACTCGATTTTAGCGGTACTCTAGCAGGTAGATTGCCAAAATCACTATTATTTGTAGCATTTGTTGTATTACCCGGTGTTTCAGCAATCGCTTTTGCATTTTCAGTAACATCTTTCAAGACATATTCATCCATCATTAATACCTGATCAGCAACCTCAAAATAATCACCTGAGCCACCTACAATTAAAATAGTCGAAACATTATAATCTTTATACAGTGGTTTTACCTTACTCGCAAATGGTGTAATAGGTTCTTTTTCCGGGGCAATCAAGCGTTGCATACGGCTATCCCTAATCATAAAATTTGTAGCTGAAGTGTCTTCATCAATCAATAATAATGATGTACCTGCTTCCAATGCTTCCATAACATTCGTTGCTTGGGATGTACTACCACTGGCGTTTCCAGTGGAAAATTGATGCGTATCTTTATTTCCCGGTAAATTATTTATAAATGGGCTAATATTTACCTTCTCAATATGGCGACCATCTTCAGCTCGAATCTTCATGGCATCATGACATGTAATAACATATTCTCTACCATCTCCATCAATATGATTATAGATACCGCGCTCAAGCGCTTCAAGCACAGTAGATTTACCGTGAAATCCTCCACCAACAATTAAGGTAATACCTTTAGGTAGCCCCATGCCAGTGACTGTCTTTCCACTTGGCACAGCCATTTGTACTTCTACATTTTCAGGACTTGTAAAGGCAACTGCATTAGGTAAATGCTTATCTGATACACCACTTTTGCGTGGTAATATCGAACCATTCGCAATAAATGCAACAAGATCTCTACGTTCAAGTTCCTCACGAATGTAAGTTTGATCTAGCATTAACGTAACCTGTGTATCTAATTTCGCACGAGCTATATTTTTATAGAGCAATGATTCATGTACAATGTCGGGCAGTATTTCTATTAATGTACTTGCCGCAGATTTCCCTAAAATTTTTCTTCCTGCCGCAGGTAAACTAATTTCAAGCCTTACTTCGATGTCCTGTTTATTGATTACTACCGCTGTACGTTCTAAAATTTCTTGACCACATTGATCTATAGCAATGTTTGATGCAGCTTTTGCATTTTGGTTGTTCCGCTTAAATGAACTTATACTTTCATTAAAAGTTCGCGCTAAAAAGTCTGCTACAGCGATGACTTTATCTTTAGTATCTAATAAATTGTTAGGGATATTCGCTATATCTCTGTTCATCACTACCCTCATTTTGGATGGAGGGGCATACGGGTCTACTTGTATATGGTCTATCGCAAGTTGAAACTGTTTGAACTGATATGTCCCTTTTAGACGTTTATAAGCACCATATTTCTGTCCATCTAAGGATTTTAATATTTGTGCTAACTCCGTTGCATTTTTCAATAGAAAACCTCCTAAAGTGGTTTGACGAATTTTGTATATCCAAAATATTTTTAAGATAAGTATAAGACAATGAAATTTATGTGTACAATAAAATTAATCTTATACGACCTTACATACCTAAAAGTTTTTCATCATATCACAATACTAATTTATTTCATTACTTATAAAATAAAGCCATAGGTTTAGCCCTTCTATATCCACTATAAAAAACACTTTCGCTTATTTCACCTTTTAAAATGAAATCATGCGAAAGTGCTATTATTTTAATTTACTAGCATATATTTACTCGCTTCTTGTGTTTCTAAAAGCGTTAAATCTTTTGTTGCATCCATAAGCGCATCGAGTGATTTTTCAAAGTAAATTATTGTGGCTTGATATAAACCATTGCCACAATCCTGAAGTGTCGTTCTCACATTGTCTTCACCAATCAATGCGATTGCTTTTTTAGACTGCTGTATATGTGCTTCTAAAGCTTCTATTGATACAACATCACTTTTCTCAATACAAAAGTAAACCTCTTCTAAATTTGTTTTTTCTATTCTTTTCAAGTAATGTGTGTTCATTGGTTGTAATTTATATTTTTCATTTTCTACATTTTCAATCGTAGATTTAAGCATAATCAAGCTCCTTGTCTGTTGTTCGTTATTATTTATATTTTCACTATTTAAATCATATATGCCATAGTTACTTTTCTATTATTAAGTCATTTGTTTTAACATTTCGCAGTACATCAATTAAGAAGTCAATGTTCTTATTACTTTTCCTCCTCTAAATTTAGAAAGTACTCGTCTACTCGTCAGTCTTCTTTAAAATTTTACGTTACATTCAATTGTGTATTTATACACCTCGAAATACACACAATATTCAATATAGTATAAATTTATACATAAATAAAGCGAAAATGTATTATAACTAATAAATTAATTTTTGTTAAATGAAACCTATACGAATTAAAATTTTCTATTATCTTCATCAAATACATATTAATCTTCTTTTAATAATCATTTTTTCAATAAATCAATTACTCCCACAATATTCTCTCCACAAAAAAACTCCCACTATTGCAATTAGTGAGAGGATCTCGCTTATATATGAAATTTTATAATAATCCGTTCTTTATTAATCAATTGTTCTATATACTTTAGAATTCATTAGAATAAACAACCAAACAACGATACTGGCTATGGCTGAAATTGCTAAAACATTAAAAATTGAAATATCCATTGTATTTAATCCAGAAATAACAACATATGAAATTGGGTCGAAACCAGTCATTGCAAGGAAGATTAAGCTCATCACCCTGCCTGTCACCTTTTCATCTGAAAATTCTTGAGCCATTGTAATAAATGGAATATAAACAATTGTATACGTGAATCCTATTAAGAATAATAATACTATTTGCCAAATTAAACCTGTCACTTGTGTAAATGCCAAGAATATTAAAAGCATAGCTAATAATGTAAATAATGTTATTTTCCCTCTAACTTTAGTTAAAGTGACGATACTAAGTAATACTGTTCCAGATAGCATACCTACACCTAAGCTCGATTGTAAGTAAGTTAAATTGATAGGTGTACCTCCAGAAGCTTCTACTAATATAGGAATACCTACACTTAAAGCTCCCAAACCAAAAAAGTTAGCAGTAACAAGAATAATAATTCCTGTAATTAAAAAACGGGATGATTTTACGTAACGGAACCCTTCAATAATATCTTTAATCGGCGTTTCATCGGAACGTTCTGGTACTTCTGTTTCTTTGATAAAAGATGGGAAAACGAATATTGCTGATAAAAATACAAAGATTAGAGCAACGTAGAAACTTGTTGCGATTGAAAAACTTTCCATAATCATACCTGCAACAATTGGTCCAAGTATAAATGATATTTGAGTACCACCTTGAAAAAGAGAATTGGCTCTTTGAAGTTGTGCTTGTTTAACTACTTTAGGGATTAACGATGTACATGCAGGACCAAAAAATGCATCCAACATACCAAATAAAGCAGCTAAAATCATTAAAGGAATTAATGAAAGTTGATTATTAATAATAAGAAAATAGAGGATCACCATAACGGCAGCTTCTGCAATATTTGAATAATACATAATCGTTGTTTTCTTAAATTTATCAGCCACCATACCACTAAATGTCATCATCAGTAGTCTAGGCACCGTAGCCGATACTAATATGTAACCTAATGCCATCGACGATTGTAATTCTTTAACAGCATACCATGTAATCGTTGTTAAAATTGTACTAAATCCAATCATGGCAAAAATACCAGCTGCTAACATGAGCATGTATGTACGATTGAATATAAGTTTGTTAGATGTTGTCAATTTTATTCCTCCTATATTGCAATTAGATGTTGTCCATTTCTTGATATGTAATTTAATAGATCTTGATGCTCATTTAAATTGCTCATGTATGGCTTATCTATTCTATTTCAAAAGACAAATACTATAATTACACGTTTTTTATTATTAAATTTATTTAGCATGTTATAATTATAACAAACATTATCTATATTTTATAATTTATATTCGCGTTTTTTATTCTCTGAAGAAAAGTTTAAAATGATAAAACAATATAGTTATAAATATATCAACTTAAAATTCATATCCACATTAATACTTCTTCTAAAGCTATATAATCTAAGTTGTTAATTATTATTTTTATCCTTCTTTTAGTCTCAGCATTTTCATCAAAATAACTGTCCATTTTTGGCACTTTTAACGAAGTATTTCACTAAATTTCAGGCTATTATAATGGTGAATTTATGTATTTGGAAGGAGTAATGAGAAATGCAACAAGAATCAATACAACTTAGTAAAAATTTAACAATATAAAACTGCCCTAGTTGACTATCATTAGTTAATTAGGGCAGTTACTATTTATATAATTTAAAAGTTACTTAGACAAATTTCAGATTAAAACTAAACTCGATATGTCGATTATTTAATCGATATGCTTCATTTAATTCTGGGCCACAACTATTTGAACCTATTCCACTTTGTGCATAATCGATATATAAATAGGTTTGATCTTCAGGTTCTAGTGCATCTTTATGAGTTTTTTCCGTCAGTTGTTTTAACGAATAATGCGTTGTATTAAAACTAAATGTATTGTCACTTGTCACGATGACCTTTTTACATCCATCACTAATTTCAACAAATGTAGTTTCATTATGACTTCCTGTTTCTTGGGGTCTAATATGGATTTCACCATTGTCTGTAACAGTCGTTCCAAAATCATCTAAATAATTGGCTACGCCTTTGTCTTGGTAACTACTGAAAGGACCTTTGCCATAATATTTCACTTGTTCAAATGATTTAGGTAAGGTCAAACCTAAACCAAATCGTGGTAAATAAGGTGCCTTCATATCTCTTTCTAAATCATAAGTTACATTAAGTGTGCCATTACGCTGAACATGCCAAGTCACTGTTCCAAATAGTACGGGAGGCACTGCGTCATTGACCATAGCTATATTAAAAACAAGACTGACCTCTGTCTCATTTTCTACAATTTGATAATCGTGCACGCGTGTAGTGATATCTTTATAACCAGAGTAAGCCCAATCATTTTTTATATTCGTATCATTATCAGTCGGAGCTCTCCAAATGTTATTTGTTGTGTTTTGGCTAATTATTATATGATTATGCTTGAGAACTGACTCAAGGCTTGCATTATCTTTATTAAAAACGTACGTTTCACTTTTACCTACTGAAACTTTGATTAATTTATCAGTTTCAGTTACTAGAATTTCAGTTTCATCAGATTGCTCATTCTGTTCTTTCAATGTTCGACGTTGATATACGATTTGATCATGTCCTAATTCAAAATTTTCATGACGAAATATGTGGTCATATTTTAATTTATATCGTAATATAACATCACTGATATGTTGTATATTAATATAATCGCTCAAATCAATTGTTTGAGCAGTGTGTGGCAAGAAGTTTGACAGAGGTATTTCACTTATCGTTTTTCCCCCATTCAAATTTGTCACTGTAGCCTCTACAAACATATATTTCTCTGCAGGTATAAAATCCAATTGGTTACGTAGCACGATTTTAAAATCTTCTTGTGACACAAGCTTTAATGGTCTATGCTCTTGTTTGAATTCATAATAACCTTCATGGGGCACCCTATTTGGAAACACAATACCATCGACACAAAAATTTCCGTCATGTAGTTTTTCTCCAAAATCTCCACCATACCTGAAAATAGGATTACCGTCTTTCATGCCAGTTTGAATGGCGTGATCGCACCATTCCCAAACAAATCCTCCGATAAAGCTATCGTATTGCTCAACTAGCGTTTGGTAAGCGTGTAGATCTCCAGGAGAATTTCCCATTGCATGTGCATATTCACATAAGATGAACGGTTTATCCAAATCCGGGTTACTCAAATAAGTCTCCTCAATTTCTTCAGGAGAAGGATACATTCTACTAATCATATCTATATTAGATAAATCATAGTGTTGCTGCTTATCTCGATACAATGTACCTTCGTAATGAATTGGCCTTGTATTGTCTAGTGATTTGGCACGTGCTGCACCTTTAACCATATTCTTACCAAATCCTGATTCATTCCCTAACGACCAAGATACGATAGAGCTATAATTTTTCAGTGGCATAATAGAAGCTTCAATGCGCTCTATAATAGCCGTTTCAAATTTACTATCGTCAGCTATAATATTAAAATCTTCATTATTGTCTTCACCATATAATCTAACAACACCATGCGTCTCAATATCAGCCTCACTCATTACGTAAAAGCCATATTGGTCCGTCATTTCGTAAAATAATGGAGATTTTGGGTAATGGGCCGTACGAATGGCGTTAAAGTTCCCTTGTTTCATCAATTCTAAGTCTTTTTTAAAATGAGATTCTGTCATAACGTAACCAGTTTCTGGATGACTATCATGGTAATTTGTACCACGTAGTTTGATGGATTGACCATTAATATAGAATTGATTATTTTGAATAGCCACTTCACGTATTCCAACTTTTTGTGTAATCACTTCTTGATCCGTCAAAATGTATAGTGTGTATAAAACAGGATTTTCTGTAGACCATAAATGAGGATTATGGACATCAAATTGATGTTCATTCACGCCAGATATGCTTGCTACCTCTTCACCCTTAGGATTATATAATTGAAATTCTACTGATTTTAGATTGTGTGCTCGTTCAATTTTTACGTCTATCTGTGCTGCATTTAGATCGTCACTTAGATTTGTTTCTACTTTAAAATCATCAACACGTTCAGTTGCACGTTTCAAGATATAAACGTCTCTAAAAATGCCTGAGTGTCGGAACATGTCCTGATCTTCAAGATAGGTACCATCAGAATATTTAAGTACAAGTACTTCGATATTATTCTCACCTTGTTGTACAAAATTGGAAATATCAAATTCGGAAATAGCATGTGAGATTTGACTATAACCTATAAATTCATTATTAATCCATACATAAAACGCACTATCTACACCTTCAAAGTTCAAATGGTAATCGTATTGTTGATCATACTCATCGATAGTGAATTTTCGCGTGTAGTATCCACATGGATTATCTTTAGGTACATATGGCGGGTTAAAAGGTATTGGATACTGGGTGTTTAAATATTGTATTTGATCATAGCCATATAAATTCCAAACCGATGGGACCGTTAGTGTTTTGCTTTCTTGTTTATTTGAATGATTTAGATATGCTTCGAGTGACTCAAAGTATTGAAAATACCATTCTCCATTTAATAATGTCGCATTTCGAGTATTATACCTTGTTTCAAAATGGTAATCCGCTTCCCCTTGTTGATATGGTATATAAAATGCACGTCTTGGCAATAAATTTACATGTTGAACCTCTAAATTTTCGTGAAACTGTTGCTTTAACATAGTTAACAACCCCTTTATTTAATTCTTTCTCTAAATTCTCTTTGGCGTTTATACTGTAATGTCTTTTCAATATCCGTTAAAAAGTCACCTTTTAAATTAAAGGCTTTGTGATATAAAAATGCGGCTAAACAAATGAATACAAGTGGTGAAACTAAGATCATTATTCTTAACCCGTTAATTGTCACAGCTGATTGTGCTTCATTTGGCGTATAACCTAAAATAGATAAACCTAAGCCGACGATTAATGCTGCTACTGCTTGAGAAGTCTTTGTTAAGAAGGTATTTGTTGATGTAATAATACTTTCATTACGCTGGCCGAATTTAACTTCTCCATAATCAATAACATCCGCTAATGAAACAGTTGTGATGCCGACCATAAAGCCTGAACCAATTCGTAATATCCCCGCTCCTATAATAATTAAAGTCATACTATGTGGCGCAATATAGCCAGATATCAAAATAATTAACAATCCAGAGATAATGCATATTATAGAAGTATTAAATGCAGCGGTTCTACCTACCCATTTAATAAAGCGTGGTAATAATAGTAACCCAACCATTTCGCATAAAATCATAGAATTAAAAATTGCAAATAAATGCTCTGCGTTAACTACATATTTAAAGTAATAAATAATAGAGCCATTTAATGTTTGTAAACATAAGTTAAAAGTTAGAAGTACTCCCATAATTGCTAATAATTCTTTGTTTTTAAATAAAATACGACCGATATCTTTAAATTTAACTTTAATACCTATTAGTTTTTCCATTTCTTGGTCCTCCGGTACTTTAAAGACCGTTACACCAATGGTAAATATAAAAATCAAACTACAAATTATTGCGAATACAAAAATACCAGTAGAATCACTACCTCCGCCGAAAATATCACCAAGTTTATGTATAAAGAATAAACCAAATGTGCCGACAGTAAATGCAGCTAAACTAGCGAAAAATCTTGGGATAACTGATAATTCTTCACGTTCTCTTGGATCATGAGTTAAGTTAGGAAGCCATGACCAATATGGTATATCCATCATCGTATATGTCATTCCCCAGGAAATATAAATAATCGATATATAAATGTACATTGCTGTTTGTGGTAAATCAAAATTAGTAAACAATAATACTGTTACTACAGCATTAATTAATGTACCTATAACAAGCCATGTCTTAAATTTACCAAAGTTGTTTCGTGTATTATCAACAATCATTCCCATAATTGGATCGTTAATTGCATCCCATATACGTGCAACAAATAACATAACTCCAACAAATGCAGGAGATAGCCCTACTATGTCTGTAATATAAAACATTAGAAATACACTAACGATATTAAATATGGCATCCTTACCGATGGCACCGAATCCAAATGCAAATTTTTGTTTTCCTGTTAAATGTCTATTCATTACATTCACCTCTAAGTTAGTTCTTATTAAAACGCTTACATATATTGATTTTATTCTATCAGTAGTAAGTTCTAGTTATGAATAGCATAATGATGACGATATATGGCAAAATGTTTCATTTTCAATTAATATAAATATAAGTTCAAATATGTTTTTTAATTAAGAGGGATAACATGCAGGTATTATGGAAGAAATTTCAAAAAAAATTGATCGATGCAAATTTAGCCGAATGCGGTATTGAAATAGGCGTACCGAATGTAGGTTATAATTATACTGTTTTTCAAAAATCCGTATTACATATCGTAACTCAAGGAGAAGGTACTTTTAGTTATGCTGGTGAAACTTATCATCTAACTGCTGGAGATATTTTTTTGCTTGAACGTGGGATGGAAGTAGAATATAAGCCTTCATTTTCAAATCCTTGGACTTATTATTGGGTAGGCATGAATGGCAAACAAATATTAAATTATTTGTCTCGATGTAGTATTGTTGATAGTCATGTCATATTAGGCCAAGATACGACAGATATTAAAAATATAATTCAACTCATTTGTAAACTCTCTCAGAGTATTGAGTCAAACAACTCCAATGACATTCTAATTATGCAATATTTGTATCAATTAGTTTATACATTACAAGAAAAGTTCCCTAAAAATTTTTCTGTTCAAGTTGATATTGTGAATGAAGATATACAGCATGCCGTTGATTTTATCAATACAAATTATCAAAAGCATATAACTGTTGAAGATGTTGCTAAAAGCGTAAATATTACACGTAGTCATTTATATAAATTATTCAAAAAGAATTTAGGTTGTTCCCCTAAGGAATATTTAACCTATATAAGGATGTATCACGCTTCACAATTATTAATACATACGAGTACACTTATAAGTGATATATCAAGACAAGTTGGTTATAAAGACCCACTGCTATTTTCTAAAAATTTTACAAAGCATTTTGAAATTAGTGCTTCTGAATATCGTCACCATTTTTCAATTAATAACAAGCAATGAGCACTCACTCAATAGTATAGGTCCACGAAATCAATGACTTCCATTGGGTTTCTGACCTATGCTAATTGCTATTTTATAATTAGTGACAATAACTTCTACTCCACTTCTTTACTCCTAGTTTAAAAATACACCGTATGTCTTATTCCATATTTTGTTTTAATACGGATATAACTCGTTTCATTTTTTCATCAATATACTTATCTTTATGTAAAATTAAATAGAAGAACCTTTCAATATCTAAATTAATAACTTCAAGTTGTTCCAAATCTTCAGATGTTAATGTGGATTTCGATACAATGGAAAAACCATTTCCTGCATGAACCATACTCTTTATTAAACTTGTATTATTAATGACTACTAAATAAGGATTTAATGATAACTGATTCAAACCATTTTCTTGATATACACGAGTTCCAGAACCTTGTTCTCGAATAAAGCATGTCTCTAAATTAGACGAGCTAGATTTCTTTTTAATTAATACAATTTCATCTTGGGCGGTTGGTGTACTTATAATCGCATTGTTCTGTATCTTTTTTTCTACGATACCAACATCAACGATATTATTTTTAATTTGCTCAACAATCGTTTCTGAATTATCCAAATGTACATGAATATGTAATTCTGAATACATTTGGGCTAATTTAGTAAGTTGTCGTGACAAACGATATTCACCAAATGTAAAACTGCTTCCTAGTTTTAAATCTCCAGCGACTGCATTGTTTTGCATTTTTAAATCTTGTCGTAGTGCTTGTTCTAAATAATTTCTTTGCAACGCATATTGGTATAGTTTCTCTCCATCACTTGTTAATGTCATTTTTGAGTGTTTAAACTCAAATACTTTTACGTTATAGTCATTTTCAAGTCTCTTAATATCTCTACTTATGGATGGTTGCGATGTATACAAATTTTCTGCAGCTTTTGTAAAACTTTGCGCTTTTACAACTTCAGTTAACACTTTTAGTGGGTCCATGTCTTATCACCTTTCATTATTTTACCTTTATTATAACGAATTTGTTATGAACTATATACCAAATATTTATTTAACGTTATAAATTTGTGGTGCTACACTTTTGATACAAGGAGGAGACGGTACATGACTACATTTAACAATAAACCCTTTATTTTTGGTATATTATTTACGTTTATCATTGCTGCAATAAGCTTAATTAGTTCAAAACTGCCACTATTAGACAAGGTCGGTGCTTTGACAATTGCAATTGTCATCGCAATACTATTTAGACATTTTAAAGGTTATCCTGAAAGCTATCGTCCAGGCATTACTTTCGCATCTAAACGACTATTAAAATTCGCTATAATATTGTATGGTTTAAAGCTTAATATTTTTGATGTTATAGGAGAAGGTAGTACATTACTACTTATCGATGGTGGTGTCATCATTGTAAGTATTGGATTAATGTTATTACTGAATCATTATATTAAAGGAGATAAAGCTATCACATTATTGCTAGGTATTGGTACTGGCGTCTGTGGAGCAGCTGCGATTGCTGCTGTATCTCCAATTTTAAAATCACGAGAAAAAGACACAGCCATTAGTATAGGTATCGTCGCATTAATTGGTACTCTTTTTTCACTAGCTTATACAATAATATATACCCTGTTCACAATATCACCAGCGGTTTATGGCGTTTGGTCTGGTGTGAGCCTACATGAAATTGCCCATGTTATTCTTGCAGCAGATTTCTCGGGTGATACAGCTTTACGAATTGGCTTATTAGGCAAATTAGGCCGCGTATTCTTGCTCATACCTTTAAGTATTGTACTTATATTGGTAATGAACATGAAATCACACGCTAAAAATACTAACCAACGTATCGAAATGCCTTATTTTTTAATTGGATTTGTATTAATGGCGATATTTCATACCTATGTACCTATACCTCAATTTATAATGCAGATAATTGAGCCATTAACAACAATTTGCTTATTGATGGCAATGGTGGCATTGGGGTTAAATGTATCATTTAAAGATTTACAAGATCGAGCGTTTAAGCCTTTAATCGGTGTCATCATTGTATCTACGATATTATCAACTATCACTTTTATCATTGCTAACTCTATTTATGGCTAAGTGCTTATTGCAAAAGATGAAGGGAAAATGAAATATTCCTAAGCAAATATCTATACGACAACTCTAATTATATTTAAAATGATATTTTAGTAAGATGCTTGCTAATTGAAATTAGTATGTACAAATCAACTTATAAAGAGGGTATAGAAAATGAAAACATTAGATGCATACTTTATCTTGTTCGATGAAGCTAGATATAGTGACGAAAGCTTTGCTAAGTTAAATGATTTATTTAGCGATGATATTGAATTTGTGTTAAACCAAAAATCTTTCAAAGGCAAAGACGCATGGAAACAATTTGTTAAAGCTGTGTACCAAACAAATAAAGATTTAAAACACATGCATAATGGTTGGGTAGAACAAGAAGATGGCACTTTCAAAACACATTGGGCTATATGTGGAAATAGATTTGAGACAGGTGTTTATACGCAAGAAGGTATAGATATTGCAAGATTAGATGATGAAGGAAAAATAATATATTTAGAGAATCAACCTGAAGATAAAGCACTATTCTCAAATTAACTCTCTGACTCACAAGTTGTAAGGTATGCTATATAACAATGTGACGCGAAACCATGAAGCGAAACTATCAATTAAAGTTAAGCAACAAAATTTAATTTCTAAGATTCCTTCTATCTATTTATATCCGTGAAACCGTCGTTTCACTATACGCACAAAAACTAATAAGATGCTATTCTTTAGGAGCTCACACAAGACGACCCTCACCATAACCTCACACAACCCTAAGTCTAACCTCTCCTGTAAATATTATAATAATAAAACCATTCCCTCTTGTAATTAACAAACAGAGAGAATGGTTTTAATTTTGTATAATCAAGCATTTAAGAAACAAAAATCGCTTTATTTTTTACATTATCTATCTCTAACTTTTACGCTAAAGAACTAAACATTAATTAAACAGACTAAGTAAAATGATTAATTATTACCAAGCTGATTAATGGAATTAAAATATATCTTAATAGAAGTTTATTGATAGAGGTATGCTCATGTTATTCATATGTTTCACGAGAAACTTTATAGTTTATCATTAAAATTATTTATCTATGCGTGAATTCTAAATCCATATTGTCTATGGATTTAGATCAACACTACCTACTAACCAATCATCTCTCTAAGTAAAATTGCTACTCTATCAAAAGTTTATACCTTATTAGATCTTCTTTTCAAAATCACAATAACTGTAATAATAAGCAATAATAAAGTGACTAAAAATAATGTTATATCCAATATTAAGTAATTATTTCGATTCTCTACATAAATACCAAAGAATGGCCATATTACTACAAGAGGGAATAGCCAATCTCTAAAGGATATAGCAATAAAATACGTAATTAATGTCGCCAATATTATTGCAAATATTGTCCATGTTAATTCATTTAAACCAAGTATTGATTTTAAGTCATTATTTAATGCCAGTGAAAAAATATTGACGATTGTTGCTACAGTTGTCCACCCCAAGTAAATAGAAAATGGAAATCGATTGTATCCGAGGTAATCAGATAATATGACATAAATGCGACAAATATTATAAAGTAACGCTAAAATAACAATTACTGAAACTAAAAACCATTGTTGCGTATAAACAATTATCCAAAGACTATTTAAGAGAAAATTAATAATAGGAAGATATTTCAATCTATGCACAATCTCTTTATCGATAGTACCCATTTTAAACAATTTGATTAGCCATATTAAGATAAGTATATAAATTAAGCCCCAAATTGCAAATGCAAAACCCGCTGGTTGAATAATTGCTTGTTCATCATTGGCAATACTGCCTATATTGCTACCACTTATATAATTAATTGCAATCATGATAAAAAAGGTTATTAAGTATACAATTACCCATTTCCTTTGTTTCTTCATTCAATCCCCCCTATTTTATTAGTATTCGCTAATATTAATTCAATGAAACCCATCATCTCGCTATTACTTACTAATTGGAATTCCAAATAGTATTTTCCCTAAATATTCGTATTTATTCCTCACATCATTTATCCAACAATTTACCTAGAATATAATAAATATGCTCATAATAATAAAGCATAAATCTTATCAAAAATATTGTTTTTAAGGACTCATTTGTCTTCTATATTTAAGTACCGTACTCATCTTTAACCTATGCATAAAACTTCAAATGTAATCTTTCGCTTTTTTATTAATAGAATCTATTGGTTATGCTACTAGCCTTAATTTAACAACGTCTGTAGTTTAATTATGATTCATACCATGTTTTTTAGTATCTAATACATTCTTCCAATAGTTCTCTCGTTCAATAATTGTTTCTGCTTTTGTTTTAGTATCAAAGATCTCTAAAATAGAATATTGAAAGTTTGTAGCTATGTATTCGGGAGTTTCTTTATGAAGTATATTAAACTCTTTATTCCCTCCTGTAGGATTGCTTAAGTTTGCATAATTACACCAACGTTGCCAGATCCCTTCAGTATTTCCTGATGCAGAACCGATATATAATTGACCATTATTTAAATCAGTAACTACATACACACCTTTAACATTACTCAATGCATCTTTCCAGCTTGGTTCCTCCCTGTTTACAATTTGTTGTAATTCTTTATGTGTCAAACTCACATTTTGATAACCTGGGAAATGTCCTAATTTAACATTCGGTGATATTTCATAAACTTCAGGTTCTAATTGTGATTGTACTTTAGAATATAATCTGTTATAAACATCTCTACCAATGGGCTTTTTAATTTTAATAATTAACCGCTTCCTATATTCTTTGTAATCATCCAACAAGGTCAATTCGTAACCTTCTTTATCAAATACTTCAGGTTCCTTTTTCTTTATTTGATAAAGACCACCAAAGACAAAATACTCTGGTCCATATGGATAATATTGTGCTAAAGATATAACGTATTTAGCATTACCAAAATTATTATTAGTCTGTTTCTTTTTCCATGCATTTATCGTAATCCAATCTGGACTATCTTCTAACAATAAATCCCATGCTTTTACGTTCACGTCGCCACTGTTCATATTAAATTTAATTTTTGTTTTATCAATATCTGGCGTCTTTATAAAATCTGTTAACTTAATCATCTTGTTTCCCCCACAAAAATTCGATAAATTCTTTAGCAACTTCTCTATTTTCATGTAACTGGCTGTGTTGTGCTGATTTACCCTCATACTTGGACTCTCTATAACTTTCTGGACTATCACCAAGTAAATATTTTAATGATTTTGATGAACTATTAGATACACGCCCGTCAGAATAAGTACCATCTTTCAAATCACCAAATATATTTAATACGTCGACATTTTTACCATTATATACATCTTCGAGTTGTTGCAGTTCTTGATAAGGGGGATTCATACGGCTCGGTTTACCATTAGCATCCACACTAATTTCGTTCACCTTTTCATTCATATTTAATACGCCATTATACGTCCCAGCAATATTCACTTGCTTATTCAATTGAGGTAACGATGAATCATTCCCATACGTCAGCATGTATTGAGCAAATGATAAATTCCCCATAGAATGACCTACAAAATTAAACTTATTAATATCGTATTCACTTTGCAATTTCGTTAATACATTTTTAAACCATTTTGCATTTTCATCAAGATCACCTTGCTTATTATTTGCTAGCTCAATTTGTATGATAGGATTTGTTGTATCTGTTTTAAGTTTGCCTTGTAATTCAACATCTCCATTTTTAGATACAATCGCTGTAATCACATCTTTCGTAACACCATTTTGTTTAGCTTGCTTAACCATAAATTTTTCTGAATCCGCACTTCCACCGTAGCCATGTAGAAACAGTGTTGGTATTTGACTATTAACAAAATTTGAGTGTCCAGACTTTTCCATCGCAGATTGATTTTGAGTAAACATCTTTATAGTAATAACTGCCGCTATAATAACAATAACTATAATACATATGACCCAAATCCATAACTTCCTCACTACAATAACCTCTATTCTGTCATTTTGTTTTAAGTATAAAGTATGTTAATGAATATTTCCTTATTATTTATTTGAATTTCCAAATTTAAAACGCTATAAAATGCCTTTCTTAAGCAATTTATAGCGTTTATTATATGTAATACCTCTATAATTTTAAACTTAATCAATGAATCTTTTTTAGAATCCACGTTAGCTCGACTTATAGGATATAGGACGTTTCATCGCACTTAAAAACATGACGCCAATCACAAGTAGAGCACAAATAATATACATCCATTTAAATCCTAGTAAATCAGATAGTGGTCCCATTATGACACTTCCCAAAGAAATGCCTAAATCTGCACATGCAATAAACAAACCTAATAACATGTTACGCCCTACTTTAGGTAAGACAAAGCTTAGATAAGACGTTAATGTTGGGTATACCAATGCTTGTGTGATACCGATTAAGATTGCGCTCGCATAGAAAATTACGAAGCCTACTTGCGGGCCAAACGCCACAACAAAAGATGCAATCATCAGTAGCGATAACACAGTTACCATAAATTTTGGATGCCATAATCCATCCGATGGTATATATTTTCTTAAATAAAATCTTGCTACAACCACTGCTATAGCTTGAATAGTTAGGAATATACCCGCACTCGCAAAGCCATAATTCACAGTGTACAACGGAACAAAAGTACTTACCGCACCGAATACAATCGATGCTACAATCATAATTAAACCACTATTGAACAACTCTTTATTTTTGAAAAACTGAGCAAATACCGTAATAGCATTAAATGACATTTTTTCAATTTTATGAGAGGTATCCGGTTCTTGTTCGGCAATTGTGACACGATAGCCAAAGAACGTAGTGGATAGCGCAATAAAAATAATAATAATCGCAAAAATAGATATATTGTCAGCGTGCCAAATACCAATAGCTATAATAGGACCAATCAAATTGGGAATTGTCGAAAATAGTGAATACAACGAAACCCCTTCTGAACGGTGCTCTTCTGGTAAAGCATCAATAATTCCTAGTTGTAATGACATCGAGAAGAACGCTGTACACACACCTTGCATCACACGTGCCAAGAAATATCCTTCTAATCCAGTAAAACCGTATAAAATTAATGCAATTGCATTAATAATTAAAATGATGCGTAATACTTTAATCGGGCCAACACGTGCAATAATTTGTCCTGCCCAAGGTCTAAATACCATAGCAGTTAACATATAAGCACCCATTACAATACCGATAACCGTATTTGTAGCTCCAATATCATGTCCTCGTAATGGTATAAAGACATTCAAAATAGCGTTAGCACTAAAAAACATTAATGTTAGTATATATAGTCTCAAAAAAGGCCATGCCATAGCACCTTTCATCGTCTCACTCCTTAGAATGATAGTTGTTTTTCAATTAATGCTTTTGTATAAGCATTATCACTTAGATGTAAATCTTTGGTTGCAATTTGTTCTTCAATTTTACCGTTTTTAAAAATAATTAACTGCTCACATAAGTAAGTAGCAGCTTGAATATCATGTGTAATAAAGATATAACTTAACTGCCTTTTCGAGCGTAAATTTACTAACAAATCTAAAATTTGCGTTTGAATCGACATATCTAGAGAACTGATTGCTTCATCAAACAATATGTATTGGGGATTCATGCTTATCGCGCGGGCAATCGCTACACGTTGTGCTTCACCACCGGATAACATATTGGGATATTTGTCCATGTATACTTTCGATAATCCAACTTCTTCTAATAATGCTATCGCTCGTTTCTCCATAACTGCCTTAGGTTGATTGTCACACTGGTACATCACTTCTAATAATATTTCTTTCACAGATTGGAAAGGATGTAATGAAGATGTGTAATCTTGAAAAACCGCACTTATTTGATAATTTCTGACCTTTTTCTTATACACTGGCTGATCATTCAACGTTACTGAACCTTTGTTAGGCTTCTCAATACCTAATACCATCCTACTCAATGTTGATTTTCCACTACCACTCTCGCCGATAATTGCAATTGCTTTACCAACTGGACATTCAAAGGATACATCTTTAACAATAGGGGTCATACTACGCCTAAATATTTGCGAACGCGAATATGACTTTTCAACATTCATAATCTTAAGCATCTGTTTTCCCCCTTAATACAGATTTAAAATAATCATTAACTTTTTTTCGTGTGGATAATAAATATTGAGTATAGGGTTGTTGTGGTTGGTATAGTACCGCTTCTCTAGCGCCTTCTTCAATAAGTTGTCCATTTCTCATCACGACTACTCGGTCTGCGATATGATTAATCACTGTTAAGTCATGTGAAATAAAGATCATGGCACAATCGAAATGCTGCTTAATATCTTTAAACGCCTGTAACACATCATACTGTGTAATAGTATCTAAAGCTGTCGTCGGTTCATCTGCAATAATTAGTTTGGGTTTTAATGCCAAAGCTAAAGCAATCATCATACGCTGTAACATTCCCCCAGATAACATATAGGGGTATGACTTTAATATCTGTTTGGGATTGCTTAATCCCATATAATCCATATATTCTATCAATGTTGCTTCGATTTCTTGAATCGATAGTTGCGTATGAACCTTCATAGTTTCAATCAGTTGCTTGCCCACTGTAGATGATGGATCGAATGCACGGCTGCCTTGTTGCATAACCATCGCAATATCTTTACCTCTATGCTTCTTTAACTGCATTTCTGACAAAGTAAGCATTTGTACATTATTAAATGTCACTTTTCCTTCAACACTTAAGCGCTTATGATTCAAGCCTACTAAAGCTTTACACGTAACTGACTTGCCACTTCCACTTTCACCAATAATACCTAGCACTTCACCTTTATCCACTGTAAAACTCACCCCGTTAACAATGGTCTGATTTGTCCAGCTATCTTTGATAAACAAATGTTTTACTGTTAATAACGTCATGATTGCACCAATCCTTTCTTCACAGAACGTAGTTTTTCCTTTGAAGATATCCTTGGATCAATCGCAATTTGTAATGCATCTGATAAAAAGTTAAATGCCATAACTATAATAACGATAGCAATACCCGGAGCAAACATCATTTCTGGATGAGTAAACATTACTTTTCTAGCTTCGTTGAGCATCATCCCCCACTCAGCAGTCGGCGCTTTAACACCTAACCCTAAAAATGAAAATCCAGATATTTGTAAAATCATAGAACACATAGAACTACTAGAGATTATTGCAATATCACCAAGCGTCAACGGCATTATGTGTCTGCGAATAATTTTCAAATCACTCATGCCTATTGTCTTAGCAAATTTAACGTGATCTGATGCTGTATATTGCATCACACTTGTGCGAATCACACGGCAAAACCATGCCCAACGCGTTAAAATAAATGCCATAATAATATTTTCAGCACCCATACCAAATAATGCAATCAGTGCGAGTGTAACAACATAGCTAGGGAACGCTAACATCACATCACACATACGCATGATAATAGCATCAATATAACCCCGGAAATAACCAGAAACAAAACCTAATATGGCACCAATTAAAACAGAAATAAATAGCGCTACAAAAACATATAATAAGCTTGGTCTAATCGCATAAATTAGCCTCGTTAAAATATCTCGTCCTAAATGATCAGTTCCTAAGAAATGTTGTAAACATATTCCACTATATTTGTTAGCTGTATCTATGTAATTAGGATCATAGATTGTTACAAAAGGAGCTACAAAACCTAACACAACATATAAGACAATAATGGTTAAAGCAATAACGGCACCTCTGTCTTGTAACAAACGTCTTAAAATAATCATCACGATGCCTCCCTTAATCTTGGATTCAAGAGTGCATTGATTATATCTGCCAATGTATTAAATACTACAAATAGTATGGCGACAATTAATACATAAGCTTGTATGACAGGGAAGTCATGTTCTAATATGGCTTTCAAACTTAATTGCCCTATACCCGGCCAAGCAAATATATACTCGATTACTACTAAACCACCCATAATCATTGGTATAGACATGCAGAATATTGATACGGCAACTTGTAATGCATTACGTAATACGTGCAACATTAGCGTTGTCGATTTCACCCCACATGCTTTCAAATACAGTACATAGTCTTCATTCAACTGCTCAACAATTGAACGCCTAATATTTCTAAAGTAAATACCAGCATATGCAATAGTAATAACAATAACTGGCAATATGTAACTTTCAGGACCCGTCAGTCCAGAGGTTGGCAATAAATTTAAATTTACAGAAACATAAATGATTAACATCGAAGCAATCCAATAAGATGGTAAGCCCGTTAGAAAGAAAGCCACAGAACGTATTGCACGATCTGCAAACTTCCCTCTTGTTAAGGCAGTAACAACACCTAAAATAATTGATGTAATCATTACCATAATGCTGGAAATGACAGTCAGTTTTAAGGTGTTTAAAAATGCTGGTCCAATACGTTCTGCAACAGGATCGCCTGTAATATAACTCGTACCAAAATCTAACTGTAATGCTTGCAATAACCAATTCATATATTGAATTAATAACGGATCATTTAATCCGTACTTCTCATTTGTTTCTTCAATTAATTGGGGCGATACGTCCGGTGTGCCTTGCGCATGTAAAATTGTAACCGCCGGATTTTCATCTGTTATATAAGTTAGTAAGAATGTCATGAAACTCACTACAATCATCAATGGAACCATAATTATCATGCGCTTTAAAATAAATTTGAACACTATGAATGCACTCCTTTATTTAAATTGCATTTCATTAAACGGCAATTCATATTGCGACTGTGTAAATGATAATTTCTCTAAATCATTAGGTGCAACCACAGTCATTCTGCCATGTGATATAGGAATGAAAATACCTTCATCATCTATTTGTTGTAAAATTTCTTTATACGCAGCAGAACGTTGTTTACTATCTTGAATTTTAAATGATTCATCAATATTGTTGTACAGCTCATTTTTGTTAGCGATACCTGAAGTTGCACTTTCATATCCATTACTTGCTTTAAATGCGCTCATTGTACTTTGTGGGTCATACAATAATCCCCAAGTTTGATTAAACATTAAGTCATAGTCACCAGATGTACGACGTTCTGCAACTTTATCTGATGTATCACCATTAATTTGTAATTGAACACCCATTTTCTTGAATTCTCCTTGTAAAAACTCTGCTTGTTCTTTTTGACTCGAAGAGCCCTTGTCATAATACATAGTCATTGTTAATGCTTTGCCATCTTTTTTGCGGACTTTACTATCTCCTATTTGTTTCCATCCCGCTTCATCTAACAGTGCTTTCGCCCTTTTCATATCATATTTACGCGCAGGCATGTCAAAATTAATGTCTGTAACATTCTTCGAGAATAGTTGTGTTGCTGGCTTTTCTTCGCCATCCAATATCTCTTTAGATATTTTATCTCTATTTACCATATGACCAATCGCTTGCCTTACAGTTTTATCGCTCACTGGACTGTCTTTTTTACCAGAATTTGCCACTAACATTTTTGTATTCATAGGTTGGCTACGTTTAACTTGGTAATCACCAGAATCTTTCAACTGTTTTAAGGCGTCTTTGTCTAAGCTATCTGTACCTCTATCATCTGTGAAAGAAAAGTTTGTCTCACCTTTTTTCATTGATAAAAAGGCAGTCTCACCTGCAGGCATTACTTTTGCTTGTATTTTGTTTAACTTAGATTTCTCGCCCCAATAATCATTGTTTTTATTAAAATCTGCTGACTCGTCTTTTTTATGTTCACCAAGTTTAAATGGACCTGTACCATCAAATGATTTCACGCCATTCTTGGTTCCATCACCCTTAAAATCCTTTGGTGATACAAATACATATGGTCGTGGCATTGCTAATTCTGCTAAAGCTGGTTGATACGGTTCTGTTAACTGAATTTTGACAGTATATTTGTCTTTAACACTGACATTATCAATTAATGTTGAAATCTTTAACCATGAATGCAATTTTTTATTTTGTTGAACTGTATCAATATTTTTCTTAACTGCCTCAGCGTCAAACTCAGTACCATCGTGGAATTTAACATCATCCCGCAAATGGAAAGTATACGTTTTACCATCATCAGATACATCCCAACTTTTAGCTAACAATGGCTTGATACCATCTTTAGTGTTACGTACAAGCGGCTCATAAATCATGCTTTCTGCAGACATAGATCCACCATAGACATGTGGATTCATATCTCCAATATCTTTCACTGTTGTATACGTTAACTGCTTATTCTCTTTCTTTTCCTCTATGCCTTTACCGTTTCCACATCCCGCTAAAATAATACCTGATGCAATTAATACTGCGCTCATCTTAGTAAGTTTGTTCATCATTTTTCCTCTTTCTCATTTATAAATTGTAATATCATTTATATCCGTGCGAATCATACTTATGTAAAACAAAAACTATTTAATATTTTTATATTACAAATCTTTATTACTAAATCTTACCTTTGGTATCTAAGAAAGCCTCTACCAAAGATTTATCATCTTTAAATAAGTTCATGTTGAATTGTGATGATAGTTGTTTGTGATGGTTATGCTTTTTATAGTCCTGACAATATTGTTTATAACGTTTCATAAATGTATCAATCATTGGTGACTTAATACCTAATAGCTTGCCAATATGTTGAATAATTGAAGTACGGTAATAATCCTCACTTGGCATACGTGGTATATGAATGACGCCTTGTTCATTTCATAAAGTTGCTTAATCGGTACCGCCGAAAAATCAAAGTAGCGGCCGTGTTGATCAGGCTCTGAAAACGGATCTATTAATATTGCTGTATATCTTACATATAATAAATATTCTTGATGGATTGCTGGTAATTGTTCAAAACTGTAGACATCATCATCCGCTAATGTCTCAGGACGCACAGGATAGTTTTCTTTCACCATAAATTCCAAAAGATTGACTGACGGCACACTAAATTTCGCTAAAATGGTCATCATCTCTGTCCACATTAAGCGCATTTCATGAATGAGCGTCATCGTAATTGGACCTTCTGGAAATAACTTATATACATAAACAGGTACCTCTGCCCCTTCAAAAATGACTTTTAATGAAAAGTCATTCATAAATAATGGGGGATGTACATACAAAGAACTATTGCGTGTTTCAGCATGTATAGGTGTTGGCATATCAGTTAAAGCTATGTGAAATTGTTCGAAGACACCTTTTAAAAAAACAATTGTTTCCGAATAACCAAGATTAGAACCTATGTATAATTTGGACTTCACCGCAGTTGTGACAACATGATTAGGTTGCGCAACATCGTACAAACGTGTGTCGCCCAGATACGTAGAAAACGATATAACTTCAATATCTTTATTAAAGTCCGCCATGTACTGCTCTACAATCATTTGCGAACCAAATGTAGGTGAAACTAACAAGATACGCTTTACTTTTTCTAATGTTGCTGTCGATAGTTGTGCCAATGTACTATGATATGCATCTGCAGTACACGCCATAATAATCGTGTCATAAATACCTTCAACATCTTGTATGTCAGCGTATAAGTGATTAATTTGAAAACGACCTGCCATTTGTTTATGGGCATCATTTTGTGTCGTTACTTCAAAGTAGTTATCGTGTTGATACGCTTGAAATAACTTTTTTGATTTCAACGAGGTTGAGGCACGGCCTACCATATTTATTTGCTTGTCTGTTGTTAGATGGCACAGATTGGCCAATTGAATTGCAACTGGCCCCGTACCTATAATTAATATTTTAGACATCCGCTACACCAACCTTTATTGCTGTCTTTCGATATAAAGCAATATCAAAAATTTGATTAGGTTGTATACGTTTGTCTACACATTGCCATTTATCTACGCTAGTTTCCTTAGAAGGATAATTAAACAATGATTTGATTCCATCACCAAATCGCATTGCAACAACAACATTTTCATTCGTTAAATCATAAAGTTGCTCTAATATGTCATATTTAATTGGAATTGTTGAACTAAATATAATATGCGTCACTGTTTTGATATCTTCTAATTGATCTACTGTTTGCTCTGTAATCACAATATCTTCATTTGGTGCTAATACTTTAACAATTCTTTGCCCTAAATCAACTGCCGTCGGATCAATATCAATACCAATAACAGCAGCGCCAGTCTCCTTTGCCACTTGAATGAGCGTCATAGGATATGCACCAGAGCCAACTAACAATAATTTGTCATTTTCAGTTATATGACATTGCCCAAATTCTTCATTAATACAGTGCTCTATGTTATCAAAGTAGCCAGAAGTAGAAGTCTTACCGTCTAACAACCGTTGCGCTCGAATAACTTCTACTTGTTTAACACATTGCGCCGATATGAATTGCAGTCTCGTCGTGAGATGTTCTTTTACCACTTCATCTTTCCAATCTTCATACAACCTTCTAAACACTGGATTTAATATAAACTGACTGTACTCATCCACTAATGTTTCTAATGCATCAACGGAGTTACTATTTTCTAAGACATTTTCATATAGTGTTTCAAAATTCAATAAATATTTATGTAATATAGCGCTAATCTCTTTCTCTAAATTTTCATTTCAGTCTCCTATTCTATAAATGCTTTTCCTGTTGCGACAGTTGAGACTCGTCCTTTAATGGAAGTTTGGAACCCGGACTCTGGACATTTCCTAGATGTTACTAAAATGTTGCCGCCCGGCTGATGAACTATAAAATCCTCGCATGCACTTTTAGATTTATAATTTTTAAAAATACCTATCAATGCAGTACCAGAACCACAACTATTTTCCCAAACCAAACTTTGAATTTCTGGTATAAAAATAAGTGGTTTAAGAAACTGACGTTGTTCATCAAATAACATGATACCTATTGTTTTATACTTATTACTCCATGTTTGCTGTCGGACAAATTGTTCAACCTGATGTTGCAATTCTGTAGTCACTTCAGTGACTGGAACAACAAAATGCACATATGACTCATAAACAATTTCTATTGCATGCCATTGTTGCTGATTAATATTAAGCTTTACCGGGGACACATGCTGTGCTTGGGGCATACTGACTTCATAATGTTGATTGCTATGTACTTCACACTGAACCAACCCAGTACATCCTGAAACTTTTATTGCACATTGATTTTTTTGCAGTATGTTACTTTCTTGCAAATAATGTATGTATGACATTGTGGCATTACCACAAAATTCATTTCCGCTCATAACTAAATGACAATTTCTATTAAAATCCGTATTGGTGGACTCTATAAATCCAACTTGCTCACAACAAACATGACTCGTTGTCATCAATTGGTTAGCTATGTTTGCGTAATCTCTTGAATCATGTTGCGAATGCACTAGTATCGTCATATTCCCCGATGGATTATACTTTGAAAATTCTATAACCTTTCGACTCATACGACTCTCCTTCTATTTAAAAATATTTTATATAAATCTATTAATATTGATTAAAAACTTTAGCTCATTGCTGCAGTCTAATCAAATCGTAACTATTACGATTTGATTTATATCATATATTGGTCCTTTATAGTTGTCAATACAAATTATAATATTTTCTATTTAATAATTACCAAAAAAAATGAATTGTACTTTTATTGTAGAAAATATATATGGTTTTTAAAATTTCATATAAAAATAAAACCCCAATCATTCACTAATACATAAGAAGCACTGTAAATGACGAGGCTTTATCGAGTTTGTTTTTTTAGATTCAATCTATAATATTCTTAGTAAATTAGATGACTTACAATAGTCATAAATTTATTTGCTCTTAATTATACTTTTCCATATTTGCTAAAATAGTAGCTAATATTTAAAATTATCTTAAATATAATAAAAATATTCCCAACTAGAGAGTATATTTTTTAATGGAGTGATAAGTGTGAATCGTAATATTGAACAATTGAAAGATATCATTAATAATTCTCGTAGAATAACATTTTTTACAGGTGCTGGTGTCTCTGTGGCAAGCGGTGTACCTGATTTCCGTTCTATGGGTGGCTTGTTCGATGAAATTTCAAAAGATGGTTACTCACCTGAGTACTTGCTAAGTACTAATTATCTACAAGATGATCCGGAGGGATTTGTCGATTTTTATCACAAACGTTTACTCCTTGCTGATAAACAACCCAATACCATTCATCAATGGATTGCGCAACTAGAAAAAGACCATCAATCTTTAGGTGTTATCACCCAAAATATCGATGGCCTTCATTCAGATGCGGGTAGCTTAAATGTAGATGAACTTCATGGGACTTTAAATCAATTCTATTGTGTTGATTGTTTCAATGAATATGACAAAACTTACGTCATGGAGCATCACTTGCGCCATTGTGAGTCATGTGGCAGCATCATTAGACCTGATATTGTACTTTATGGAGAAATGTTAAATCAAAATACTATTTTTAATGCTATTAATAAAATTGAAACAGCTGATACATTAATCGTTTTAGGTTCCTCACTCGTAGTTCAACCAGCGGCCGGTCTAATCTCAAACTTCAAAGGGAAAAACCTTATTATTATTAATAGAGATGCCACACCTTATGATCATAATGCAGATTTAGTCATCAACGAAGATATGGTTTCAGTGATTTCAACGCTTAATAGTTTAAACTAACTCGCATGGAATCTACCTTATAAATTTCAAAAGACATTTCTTAATAACATATAGTTAACCATAATTGATGTGGTGCCAGACTTCATCGATTATGGTTTGTATTTTATCTAGCTCACATAAGTTATATGCCTTCTAATCTACATAATAAATAAGACTATAAACATCACTCTGAAAGTAAATATGTTTACAGTCTTAAAATTAATATAGCTATATAAATCATATTATTTATCGAATTAACTGTTCTCCAGGTAACTCACTTTGGTTCAAATCTGTGAATAGTTCTTTATTATACTGCTGCTTTAATGCTACTTCATATTTCTTACTCCATTGTCTTAGGCCAATAAAATAAAAAGTGACAACAATTATCACTAATAGTACTATAGATGGCCAAAACCATGACGATACAATATGATGTTGCGCTGCTAAACCAATAGGTGAAAACAATATAAATGTAAAAACAATAGACCCTAACAAGAGAACTGTAACAGGTATGGTATATTTCCATGGCGTCATATCTACTTTAGGGTTTGGGCTAAATTTAAACGGTATATCTAATGGCTTTGTCATTCCTATAATCAACATTACTAGTACTTCTATCACAAATAAGAGCCCTTGTATGTATATAAAATTAATCGCCATTTCATATTTAAAGAACATTGGTAATCCCCATATCAATAAATAATAAACAATTACATGTGCGATAATAACTATTTTGGGCGCAATGGCAGGAACCTTTTTCGCAAATATACCAACCAATACAATCGCTATAATTGGTATATTGAAGAAACCTGTAAATTGGCGAATGATTGTCCATAACCCTTGTGGGGCATTCATTAACATTGGTGAAATAAAGAAGGTCGCTAATGCCAAAATCACACCAAACCATTGGCTTACCCTTATCATTTGTCTATCTGTAGCTTTGTTATTAATTAGCACTTTATAAATATCATAAACAAATAACGTTGATGCACTATTTAATAATGCATTAAAACTAGAAAATACAGCACCTAGTAATACGGCTAAGAAGAAACCATCTAAAAAGGTCGGAAATACATCTTTTACTAACGTAGGATATGCTAAATCCATATTCTTTAACCCTGATCCATACAAATGGTATGCAATGACGCCTGGAATCATCATAAGAAAAGGGACTAGTATTTTTAGAAATCCTGTAAATAATGCGCCCTTTTGACCTTCAGCTAAACTCTTTGCGCCTAACGTTCTTTGAATCACATATTGATTAGTACCCCAGTAGAATAAATTAGCAAATATCATTCCTGTAAAAATCGAACCAAATGGTACATCATCTTTGTTTGAACCAATGGCATTTAATTTTTCAGGATGGTCTGTCGCAACTGTCTTCATACCTTCTAACAAACTACCATTACCTAATGCAATAAAACCAAGTATCGGTACTAAGACGCCTACTATTAAAAGCCCTATACCATTTAAAGTATCTGAAATAGCAATAGCTTTTAAGCCACCCAAAATAGCATATAACATACCGATAATACCGATAACCCAAACAATAACCCATATAGATTGTTCGTATGTTATATGAAACATATTTGGTATATCAAATATTTGTAATACAGCTAAAGAGCCAGAATATAGTACAGATGGTATAGTTATGAAGCCATAGCCGACCATAAACAACAAGACAATTAATAAACGAGTCTGTTTATCAAAGCGATTATTTATAAATTCTGGAAGTGTGGTAAATGCGCCGCCCAAATATTTAGGCAGTAAAATTGTAGCTAAGATAATAACAGAGAAACCTGCTGTCACTTCCCAGCCCATACTAGATAAATTGTTTTGGTAACCCTGGCCGTTTAAACCTATTAGCTGTTCTGCAGATAAATTAGTTAGTATTAATGCACCTGCAATAAAGCCTCCTGTTAACCCTCGGCCTCCTAGGAAGAATCCTCCCGAACTACTAACAGTATTTTTAGTTTTATAATAAGAGTACCAAGCTACGATTCCAATAAAAAATGCGCATGATATTAATGTAAATGCTATATACATATTTCTCCCCACTTTCTAGAGTAACACTCGATCTTAATTGAAAGGATCACATATTAACTATGTGTTTGAGTAGTGCTTAATCCTAGCTTTTCTCTTAGTGTACCTTCATTATATTCCGTTTGAACTAAACCTCTTTCTTCTAATATTGGAACAACTTTATTTATAAATAGTTCCAATTGCGTAGGGTTTAACGGAGGCATTATATTAAATCCGTCGGCGGCACCACGAGTAAACCATTCTTCCATTCTGTCTGCCACATCTTCAGCCGTTCCTACAATGATATGATGACCTCTTGCACCAGCAACATGTTTCATGACATCCTCTAACGTTGAATTATTCTTCTTAGCTGTGTCTTTAATTAGATCTACACGACTTTGAATATTATTACCTTTATCTATATGAACATTTTCAAATGGGGTACTTAACTCATAACCACTTAAATCTGTGTCACCTAAATAAGAAGACAATAATTCTAGTCCCATCTCTGGAACTATCAAATCTTGTAATTCGTTATAGTAGGCTTCGGCTTCTTCTCGTGTTTCTCCAATAAATGGGAAAATACCTGGCATAATAACAATTTCTTGTTTTGGACCTCGTTTTTCAGCAACTTGCTCTTTTAAATTATGAGCAAAAGTAACCGCATTATCGATATCATTTTGTGCTGTAAACACAACTTCTGCATGTTTTGAGGCAAATGCAGTTCCTTTTTTAGAAGAACCAGCTTGAACAAGTAATGGATAGCCTTGAGGTGATTGCTCTATATTTAAAGGTCCTCTAACACTATAAAAATCTCCTTCATAGTTAATCGGTTCAGGTTGTTTTTCATCAAAGAATCCTCCAGCAGAGTGAAGTCGTTCTGAGCTGACATCTTTCCATGAATCCCATAATTGCTTAGATATATCGACAAATTCTTCCGCTTGATCGTATCTTAAGTCATGATCCGCATTATTTACGCCACTAAAATTTTTAGCTGTATTATTAATGCCAGATGTCACAATATTCCACCCAGCTCTACCATCACTGTAATGGTCTAAAGATGAAAAGATTCTAGCTAAGTTGAACGGCTCTGAAAAAGAAGTAGAACCGGTCACGATTAAGCCAAGATTTTTTGTTTCTCTAGCTATAATCGACATTAAGGAAATAGGCTCGAAAAACGTAAACATATCTGGGTGCGTTTTCTCATCAAGATATAAACTATCTGACATAAATAGAAAATCAAATTTTGCCTGTTCTAAAAGTTTTGCCTGCTCTATTGTTTTCGTTAAATTCATACCGCCATGTGCTAATGCATCTGGATGTCTACTGCTTGCAACATGGTGACCAAAACCAGTTAAAAAGTATCCTAATTTCATTCTTTTCATCTTTACCCCTCCATCATTTATTATTCCGATTGGATTAATATGAATTATATTATCATTATATAATAATAGAGTCAATTTACAATTTTAAAAATAATTATTTCAAAAGAAAAATCCACCAACAAAATATGTCGATGGATTTAATGAGTGATTTATATAAGATTTTTGCAAATCATAATTTAATATTTTTATGCTTTGATACCTTCTTCATTGAAATAATGTACGATTTCTTAACGTACTAACCTTTGTCCCGGGAATGATTCCTTTTGGCATATCTGAAAGTTTAAAAACTAGTAATAAAAATAAATATTGTTTCACTACCAATTTTATTATTATTCAACTTTTCCAGTTGAAGGATTAAACTGCTTAATTGATTGCTTTCTTAGTTGATCTTTTTGCGCATCACTCATATCATAGTTATTGTTATATAGTGTTGCTTCCCAACTACCATACATTGGATTAGGGAAAATAATGTATTTCTTACCAAAGTCTTCTTTATGTTGTTGAACAAACTTTTCACGCTCTTCAGCATTAGGTTTTTTAGGGTCCCCGAAGTCTAATAAATTATCACCAAATAACATTACTAACTTATGATTTTTTTCTACTAATTGTCTTCTAGGTTCCTTACTCTTATCATTTTTATCTTTAAGCAAGATGTGATTATCTGTGGCTTGTGGAATACCTTGCTTTTTCAAGTTTTTTTGAGTTGCTTTAAAGTCTTTTTCTTTGTCTCTATCAGAAATGTAATAAATGTCTACACCTTTTTTATCGGCATATTTCAAAAAAGATTTAGCGCCATATACAGGTTTTGCTTTAGCGGCCTGTATCCATTCATGCCAACCTTCCGGATACGATGTATTATTTATAGACGCGTAACCTTGATAAGGTGAATTATCTAGAACTGTTTCATCTAAATCAAGTGCGATTGCAAGTTTATGTTTGCCTTTATTTTTTTCAAGCTCTTTGTCTAATTGTACTTTTGCACTATTATAACCTTGTAAGTAAAGTGCCTTAGCTTCTGCTGAATTTTGATACCATGAAACTGCCATAATATTTTCAGAGCCAAGATTTGTTTGATCTTGTTGTTCCATTACCGGTGCAGTTGATTCATTGGCATGCACAACAGTAGTATATGTAGTTAGTGGTGTTGCAATTGTAAATACAGTTGCAAGCGAAATCGATATGACAGATTTTGAAAATTTATTCAAATGCTCACCTCATTTAGTTAATATATTTCAAAGCATATAATAAATTTCAAAAAAAGTGAATACCTATTTCTATTCATATATTATAAAGTTTTATAGCATTTCTTTTGTCTTTCTTATTATGTAGCTTATTTTCAGTTAATATTATATAAAAAACCCAAAAGTTAGATTTTTAGTCCAACTTCAGGGATATATTTTTATTTATTCTGTACTTTTCTCACTGGATAAATCTTTTAGTGTCTCTATCTTTACTATTATTATTTCCACTATAAGCTTCAATATAACAACTTACTTTTTACTATCACTAGTGATATAAGCCACTGCGATAAAGTTATAATAGTTTACTAATATTTCTTCAATAACTTGCTATAAAAATCGTTAAGTGCTTTATTATCACTTATTTTGAACATTTGGTTTGGACTTAAGTTTGGGTCTTTTCCATTATGATCTTTAGGTGCAAAACCAGATGACAGTGTAATGTCTTTTGAATCGTTAAATGCATATTCATACACTTGACCGTTATCTGCAAATAAATATTTAGTTACGGGTTTATTAATATCAGCTACTGCATTATACCCTTCAATATTTGATAAGTTTTTTGAATCTTTATCTATACCAGTTACCCCTTCATTTGATGTGTAAGTTACTGCGCCTGTCACAGTATGTAAATCAAAAGCTTTTGCCCCTGGTTTCCCCTTGTTGCTTACTTGAATTTCCCCATCTTCAGTACCTGCATACCAATCCCCATCGGACATACTACCGCTACCGAAATAACGATTTGATACTGCCTTATCATTGTTTTTTTCATGTTTTGAAAGCCACGACAAGACTTCTTTTTTAATTTCCTTTTTATCTTTGTCTGAGATAGACGCTTTAGATGATTTTTCTTGGTTAGCACTTTTAGTAGCTTTAGCTTTTTCACCTGACTGTTGAGGTTCTTCTGTTTCATTAGTACAAGCAGCTAACGCCATACAAGATAAAACTATTATTGTTAAATATCTTATTGCTCGTTTCATTATCTATCAATCCTCAATTTCCTGGGAAATCAAGAGGCCTAAGCTAGACTATTATCCTCTAACTTAGGCATTGATTTAATTATTTATTGTCTTTTTGAATACCAAATTCATCAACTAATTCAACATTACGCTGTTCACCCTTACTAATGTCACCATTTAATTGATAAATTTTAACCTTCAATGTATTACCTTCAACTTCATAGACTGAGAAGTTTTGTGAAGAAGAGTCACGGTTATTTGAGTGACTATCTTTAAAGGCATCTGTTTCTTGAGGTTGCTTACCTAATTTAAATAGGCTGTTATAGTGTTCTAAATCTTTTTCAGTTAACCCACTTAATTCTGGTCTTACCTTTTTAATATGTTCTAAAGAACGGTCATAGATACTGTCGTATTCTTTTGTTCCACCTGTATTGGGCAGCACATACACAGAACCTTTTGGATTATCATAATATGTGACATTGTCTTGACCAACAAATTGTTTAGTGTCTTCTTTTTTAGCATTCACGAAACTGTTTTTTGTCGATGTATGTTCTAGTGGATGTGTACGTGATAATACATGATCATGACCTTGTAATACTAAATCTACATCTAATTCATCTATTTCTTTTGTTAACTCTTCTCTAATTTTCTTCACATCTTCATCTGATAAAGCATGATAAGACTTAGAATACATTGGTTTGTGTAGATTTAATACTACCCAGTTGGAGCCGTTATCACGTGCTTTTTTGATGTCTTTTTTAATCCATTCCATTTGTTTTTTGCCAATTGCTTTTTCATCTGGATTGTCTTTAGATTTTTTGTTGTCATTGGTATTTGCAACAACCATGTGTGCACCGTTGTAATCAAATGAGTAGTAAGAGCCACCATTCACAGCGTCATTTTCTTTTGGTACGTTCACATGTTCATTAAATTTAGTTAATAGTTTTTCATCTTCTTCATTTAATGCGTATTCATCATGATTTCCTGCTGTAGCCACAACTGGTAATGACATGAATGACGGACGCGATTGTTTATATAAATCTTTCCATTCATCTTCAACTTCTGCTGTTTCAATAAAGTCACCTGTGTGTAGAGCAAAGCTAGGATCTCCAGCTGTTTGAATAGCATTTTTCAACGTATCTGCACCAAATGCAGCTTCATTTCTTACATTTTCATTCCAAAATGCATTTTGCGTATCTGTGTATTGTACGAAATTAAATGGATCGCCTTTTTTGCCTGCTGTTTTAAACTGTCCAACTTGGCTCTTTTTACCTTTATCACTTCCTACTTTATAGTAGTACTTCGTATTCGGTTTTAAACCTTTTGCTTGTGCTTTGTATGTATGCTCTGCTTCAGTTATTAAGTTTGTTTTACCATGCTTGTCGCCACTCATCCATTCTGGTCCACCAGCATGTTTGTCTGTATAATAACCATTCACTTTTTCTTTACCGTCTTTACCTTTTACTGGTTCACCTTCATCATTTTTAGCAATATCTTTAAAAATGATGTTTCCGTACTTATCTCTTTCAAGGTATTTTGAATCTACTTTTTGAGCGTCTGCATCAAATGTTTTGGCATTTTTAAAGTTTTTAGACTCTGAGACCCATACTTTGGAATCATCAAATTTATCTGATGTATACCAACTAAACCCCATTTCTGACTGTGGATTACCGTTTATATTTGTAATAATTCGGTTAGGCTTGTTTTGCTTTTTGATCTCTTCAACTTTAGGCTTTTTGTCTAAAATTTTTATTTTGTTATTGCTTTCTTGCTGTGCTGTTAGATTGGCATTATCGGCCGCTTTCTCTGAACTACTTGCTTGTGCTGCTTGTGGTGTAGCAATAAGACTAAATAATAGGACAAAACTCGTTGCAGCGCGGAAAGTAATCGATTGATGCTTCCTCTGATTCATATAACTCCTCCTCTGATGATACATATCACTCTTTCCTCACAACTCTAACATTACTATTTTAAGCCTATATTAATTAAATATATTATTTGTAAATATACAATTATCATTTGATTATTGTTATATTTCATATGATTCCTAGATTGAAAAACTTATTGTTTTTTAATAAAAATAATTGTTGTGTTACGAATGTACAAAATAAAAAGAGAACCAAATATAAATACTTAGTTCTCTAACTCTTTAGATTTCTATACCATTTTGTTGTATGACATTTTTATACCAATCAAATGATTTCTTCTTTTTACGTTTTAAGGTGCCATTACCAGCATCGTCTTTGTCAACAAATATCATCCCATAACGTTTACTCATTTCACCTGTGGATGCTGAGACTAAATCTATAATTCCCCAACTAATGTAGCCAAGCAATGGTACACCGTCTTGAATGCCATCATGCATCGCTTGAATATGTTGTTGCATATAATCAATACGATAGTCATCTTGGATACTGCCGTCTGCTTCTATGACATCTTTTGCTCCTAATCCATTTTCAACCACAAATAGTGGTTTCTCAAAGCGTTCATATATTTGATTCATCGTAATCCTTAAACCAAGCGGATCGACAACCCATCCCCAATCACTCATCTTTAAGTATGGGTTTTTAGCCGATACTATTACATTACCTTCATTTTGTTCTACTCTTGTAGTATCAGCAATAGAGGTTCTAGATGCATAGTAGCTGAACGCTACAAAATCTACGGTTTGTTTCAAAATTTCTTTATCGTGGTCAGTGATATCAATTTGGATTCCTTTAGACTTAAATAGTGATTCCATATAGTAAGGATATTTCCCTTTAGCCTGAACATCTACAAAGAACGTATTCGTTCTTTCGTCAATCATAGACTGCCAGACGTCTTCGGGATTACAGCTATACGGATAAAAACTACCGCCTGCAATCATACAACCTATCTGAGCACCGGGCGTGATACGGTGACAACTTTCCACAGCTTTAGCACTTGCAACTAACATATAATGTGCTGCTTGATATAACAATGCTTCCCTATTCTCATTTTCATCAAAATATAATCCACCACCTGAAAATGGGCTGTGTAACACAACATTAATTTCATTAAATGGAATCCAATAATCAACATATGCACCAAAATTTTCAAAACATGTTTCTGCAAATTTAATATATAAATCAATTGTTTCTCTATTCTTCCAACCATCATATTGCTCAACAATCCCCATAGGAATATCAAAATGTGCCAATGTTACGAGTAACGAGATATTATGCTCTTTACATGTTTTAAATAAGTCTGTGTAATAATCAATACCGTCTTGATTAGGTGTTGCTTTATCACCATTCGGATAAATTCTACTCCATGAAATAGAGGTTCTAAAGACTTTCAATCCCATTTCAGCAAGCATAGCAATATCTTCTTTATAATGATGATAAAAATCTATACCTGTATGGCTTGGATAGTATTCTTTATCGCTTAATTGCGATGTTTTATATCCTAATTTAATATCTTGTCTGTTTGGTCCATGTGGTATTAAATCTATATTACTTAGACCTCTTCCACCAATATTCCACGCACCTTCTGTTTGATTTGCTGCAATAGCACCACCCCAAAGAAAATTTTCTGGAAAAGTTTTTATCCTCATTTTTTAACCACTCCTAATATTGATGTATGAGCACTAACGTCAACAGTATCGAAAGACGTAATAGAGTCATAATCATCTGTATTTGTAATAACTACAATTGTTGTTGGGTCATAACCTGCTTCAATAATTTCAGTTAAGTCGAAAGATCCAATAACCTCACCACTATTCACATGATCGCCTTGTTCAACTTCAGATGTGAATGGTTTCCCCTCTAGCTTAACAGTATCAATACCTACATGAATTAATACTTCTACACCATCGTCACCTGTAATTCCAACAGCATGCTTCGTAGGGAAGACTGAGGTCACTGTTCCTGTTACTGGCGCATATATTTTATTACCTGTTGGTTCAATCGCTACACTCTTACCAATCACTTCTCTACTAAACACATCATCTTCAACACTTTCAATCGGCTTCACCTTACCTTCAACAGGCGCCTCTACAATCATGTCACCTTTCGACTCTGCATCTAATAAATCATCTTCTGCTTCTGGTATATCTTCAAATCCAAGCACTAAAGTTAAAATAAATGACAATACAATAGATAAAACCATTACAACAATTACCCATAGAATACTCATAGGGTTGTCTTGATCTATGAATTGCACACTTGTGAACAGACCAGGTGAAGCCATAGAATGACTCGCAAGACCTGCTAGTCCTGCAACTGCTCCTGCAACAAATCCTGTAATCATCGATGCAATCATAGGACGTTTTAATCGAATGGCTACACCATATAATGCGGGCTCAGTAATGCCTGCAATAATTGCTGAAGAGGCTGCCGCCAATGATGTTTGTCGTAATTCTCTATTTTTAGTTTTAAATGCTACTGCAAGTGAAACACCACCAAGTGATAAATTGGCACCAATTTCAGATGGCATAACCATACCTTCTTTACCAGTCTCCGCAATAGTTTGAACAATCGTAGGTGTGAATACACGATGCATACCTGTCATAACTAATAACGGCCATAATGCACCTACAATAGCTACTGCTAAGAAACCTAATTGATCATGCACGAAGAAGACAAATTGCGATAAGCCTGTACCTATTAAAATTCCAGCAGGTCCAACAATAATAATTGCAATTGGCGCTGCAACTAACAAAATCAACATAGGTTTTAAAAAATTTTTCATAACGATAGGCGTAATGTGATCAATGATATCTTCAATATATTTCAATAGCCAAGTCATAACGATAGCAGGAATAATCGTATACGTATATTTCACAGACATGACTGGTACGTATGCAAATGTTGCTGCTTTACCTTCAGCGGCTTTCTCCATAATCTCCATAAATACTGGATGAACCATGACCCCAGCTACTGCTAATGCCAAGAACACATTACTGTTAAATTTCCTAGCTGCCGATACTGCAACAAGCATAGGTAAGAAGAAGAACGGTGCGTCACCAATCGTATTTAGTATATTAAACGTTGAACTTTCAGATGATAATACCCCAGTCATATTTAAAATCATTACTAACAATTTAATCATTGAACCACCGATAATAGCAGGTATTAAAGGTGACATCGTACCAATAATGGCATCTAAAATATTAATACCTATTTGCTTAGGTGTTAATTTTTTCTTCTCAACGGGTTCGTTACTCTTAGCACCACCGCTTACTCCCAATTTCATTAGATCAGCATACGTTCGTGAAACATTATTGCCGACAATAATTTGATATTGTCCTCCTTGTTTTCGCAAACCCATTACCCCATCTAGATTTTTTATAGCCTCATCATTGGCTTTACTTTCATCCTTTAATACAAATCTTAAACGTGTCATGCAATGTGTTAAATTTTTTACATTATCACTGCCGCCGATATTTTTTAAAATTTCATCAGCCATCCTTTGCTCATTTCCCATTTGAGTCACTCCCATCTTATTTAGGACAATAAAAAAAGAGACCTAAACCATAAATAGACACACTTATCCCCAAATAAAATCGTCTATTAATGGCTTAGGTCTCGCCTGCCGAACAGTTACAATCCTAAACAATTAATTGTTTATTTTGTTTTCTTAACATTAATCTACCACATAATTATTAATTGTCAACGCTTTCATTTCTAGATATTAATCTTTGTATATGAATCGTTAAGTATAAAGCTTCGTCATGAGTCATTTCATACTGATACTTTTTATTTAAAAATGATTCAATCTTCTTCACACACTTAAACGCGTCTTTATACTTTTCCTTCACGATTTCATAGAGTTCCATTTCACTTGTATTAAGTGGACTATTAGCATTAATACGTTGCGCTAAAAACTTTAAATGTGTTACAAATCTAAAGTAAGTTAGACTTTCTTCATCGAATTCTAATCTAAAATGATATTTTACTAAACTTAAGATATTTCTCACCATTTCAGTCACTTGGTTGTAATCCGCCAAATTATTATGTTCTGCGTTGAGTAAGTGAATCGCTATGAACGCCGCTTCATCAACCGGTAATTTAACAGCTACACTTTCATCAATCCAGTCCAAAGCACGTATCCCAATCTCGTACTCAGTAGGATAGAATTTTTTAATTTCCCACAATAAGCCATTCTTTATCGTCATACCTTGTTGTTGACGCTCAATTGCAAAATTTATATGATCTGTGAGTGCGACATAAATGGTATCACTCAAGTCTTTATTATATTCAACTTTAGCAACCTCAATAATCTTCTCAACTGCTTGAACAACTTCGATTGGCACTTCAATTAATAACGTTTTGAAACGTTCTGATATCTCTTGACTGCTTAAATCAAAAATCTTATCAATCTTTGATTCTTCTACGATATCTCCTTCGTGTTTTTGAAATCCAATGCCTTTCCCCATAACGACACGCTCTTGATTATTTTGCGTGACACTAATCACATTGTTATTTATGATTTTATTTATTTTCATATAACACCCCTTATGGTAGTAAATATATTTTGCCATATGCGTACTGGAAATATCAATATAATACAATTTATGTGCTAAAAGTTTGTTGATTCAATCTGTCACTTCTATTTATATTGTACAAATCATTAAAACAGGAGATAAATATTACCTTGATACAGATGCATGGGTAAAATTCCGCAAGTCTTTTAAAAGATTATTTTTAATATAAGGATGCCTTTTAGACGGTTATCTATAAGGTATGTCTTAAGCATGAGTATTATGGTGCCGACTATTAAACATTAGTATGATGTTGAAATTAAGTGACAATATTATTCTAGAACACCTTATTCATTTCTAATACACTTATAACAAAGAAAAGAGTTATCACATAATCAAATTTGATTATGTGACAACTCCCATTAAAAAACACTATATTTCAAAAGCTATAAAAATAACTTATTAAATTATTAAATAGCTACTATTACAACACGTCCTACTCTAATTCTAAACTAATATTAAAGGATAGATTTCTATTTACAATAGATTTATCAGCACCTTGTTTGGTTCCTCTATTTTTATGAGATGCTTTATATTCCTGAGACTCTTGCCAATGTTTGTAAGCTGCTTCGTCTTGCC